>Ga0078972_1003486_pt1 | contig 46970 bp, 37 predicted proteins | sample YelNatPaOPGAMG01_FD_67568 | JGI IMG/M metagenome (GOLD analysis project Ga0078972, IMG submission 67568) | Hot spring thermophilic microbial communities from Obsidian Pool, Yellowstone National Park, USA - OP-RAMG-01 (SPADES assembly) (version 2) | ecosystem: Environmental > Aquatic > Thermal... | reverse complement strand
AAGGAGAAAGATATACAGGATTTACTAAGGCTGGAACAAGAATACCGGCTGACAAATTTAAGCTGTTTAAAAAAGCAATTAATTCAATTGACGAAAAAGAATTAGAAGAAGCAAATCAAGAAAAACAAGAAACATCAGAGAAGCCAAAAGAAAATAAAACAAGCCATCATTCAATGAGAGATGCTCATCTTGATGAAGAAACAAACGAAGAGGATGAGATTGAAGATGAGGAATTTTAATTTTTAAATAAGAGCTTTTAAATACTTTCTTTTTGTATGATTATAATGCGTCAAAAGATAAAGGTTTTTTTAAAAAACGCGATTAAATATTTTTTTATTTATCTTAATTATACTTTTTGGAAGATTTTTTATTTTTCTAAAAATAAATTGATTAAAAAAGAGAATATAAAAGAAACTCTGATAATCAACCTGTCTTTTATCGGAGATTTACTCGCAACAACACCTTTAATTGATGTTTTGGTTAAGGAGAATTTTTCTGTGTCTGTTTGCGTTCTTCCTAGTATGAAGTGCTTATTTGAAAAAAACAAGAATGTCAGGAGAATAATAGTTTTTGAAAAAGAAAAAATTTTATCGCAGATTAAAGGAAAATATGATTTAGCAATTCTGATTTATCCAAGGAATAGAGAGATTGAAGAAATTTTAAAAAAATCTGAAATACCCTATAAGATTTCTTTTTGTCCATATCTTCCTTTTAGTTGTTTATCAATTTACAATCTTTTAGTTATTCCAATGTTAGATAGAGTTCACAAGGTTAGGGAAAATTTGAGTTTGATTTCCTCGCTTGTTGATTTAGAAAAAAGAGATATAACTCCTCTAAATAATTCGACAAAATTTTTTTTGTCAAAAAAAGAAATTTCAGATTTCCAAAAGAAGTTTAAAAAAATAAAACACTATGTTGTTGTCTCGCCAGGTTCAAGGGGGAAAATTCGCTTGAAGGAGAAACTGATTGATGAAAGGGTTCTTTCAGAGATCTCAGATTACATAATAGAAAATTATGGATATAGAATCGTTCTTACAGGTATGCCAAATGAAAAAGAAATTTGCGACAGAATAATCTTTTTTAGTAAATACAAAAATAGATTCATAAACCTCGCAGGGAATAGTTCTATAAGAGAACTTGTTTTTTTGCTGAAAAATTCAAGATTGCTTATATCAATAGATTCAGGAGCAGTTCATTTAGCCGCAACCCAAAAAACCAAAATAATCGATGTTATTAAAGAATCTCAAATAAGAGTTTGGGCCCCCTGGTTAAATAAAGAAAATTTTAAACTAATAATCGCTAAAAATGATGATTTTTCAACAATTAACTTTGAGAATCTAAGAATTGCAGTTGATGATATTTTAGGAGATAATATTCATTATTAATCATCTATTCTTTTTTTCTTATAAGAATCTTTTTAAACTTAATCATATATATAAAATATATTTTAAAATCTCAAAAAAGATGATATTTCAGAATAAAAAAAGGGGAGAAGATAATTTCTTACTTAAAGAAGTTCTTGTTTTAGCCATTATATTTATAGTTTTTTTTGCAGCTCTTTTCTTTTTAAACAAAATTTTCAAAAGCGAAATGGATAAAACTATTCCTGAAAAAAGAGATTACAAAGTTTTAATTTTTGATAGAGAGCGTGGAGATTCCGCCTATTTTATTATTCCAGCTGATTTATTTATGTATAATGAGAGCAATACTAAAAAAAAGAATTTGAATGTGGCTTTGTCTCCTACAATAAATGCAGTAAAAAATAAAGATTTGTCTCTATGTGATGATTTTAAAAATGAAGCTACAAGGCTGGAATGTAAAATAACGGCAAGCGCTTTATTAAAGAATTCTTCTTTTTGTAATCAAAAACTTGACGAATCATTAACCTTCCGGAGATATTCAAATTTATATGGAGAAGAAATTCTGATGAATTCAAAAGATTTTTGCTGGGCAAAGATGAGCTGGGAAATGAAAAAAGATTTTTGTGATAATATAAATGAAGAAAAAGTAAAGGAGGTTTGCAAAGAGCGTCTAAAAATTGCTTTTTCAAAAAAAATATGAAGAAAATTCTCTTTTTGTTGTTTTTTGCACTTTTATTAAAGCAAGCATTAGCATTTGATTGTACTCTTGGTGTGGATTGTTGGAAAGTTGAAAGAAATGGCATGTGGTTTCCTTGCAAAGCTGATAAAGACTGTTTAAATATATATACAGAGGAAGACTATCAAAGGGACCGCTCTCTTAATTGCCGAAGCTTTCGGTGTATGCCCTGGGCAGGATCTAATGAAGAAGGTATGTGTGTTTATATAGCTGACCTATCTAAAACTGGACAGCAAGCGGGCTCCTGTGCATCGGACTCCTGTATTGAGCGCAGGTGTGCTGGTGCTTATTGTGATGAAAAGTATGCTCCACCTGGAACAATATGCGGGGAGTATAGTTTTAGCAGAGATTCTAACCCTTGTATATTATACTCGGTACCTAAGGTGTGTACTGAAAATGGCGATTGCTTGCCTGTTTCAGATTATTCAGGAGGGTCTGGTTCAGGAGGGTATGGGGATATTCCTGTTCAGTATCCCACTGGTCCTGTGGAGGGTTGTGATTCTGTTGAAGAAAATGGTTGTACATACGAAGAGTGTGATGGCACGGGGCGCTGTGTAAAAAGAATCTTAGATGGTGTCGTAACTAGTAGATGTGATGATAGCGTATTAGGACAGCCTAAAGAGTTATGTAAACAGCACGCCTGTGTTAGTGGTAAATGTAGTACTATTAATATTGAAGCAGATCTAAGGTGTTTTGATTTTATCAATGATTGTGCAGATGCTTTTTGTAAAGATGGGGAGTGTAAGGTAGTTTCAAAAAGTGATGAGGAATTAGCTAAAAAAGGATACAAAAGATTTATTGCTACTCTTTCTTGTGATGAACTTACAGAAAGAGAAAGCGCTTTCTGGACCAATGTTTTAAAGATTAGTTCGTTTCCAAAATCAATTTTTTGTTGTGGTAAACCCAGATGCCCGCCTCAAAATTTTAGACTACCTGGTCCCTTTTTTAAAAGTTTTTTTGAATATAATTGTTTAAGTAAAGATGACTGCGTAAAAGAAGGCAGACGCATATTGCCAGATGGCGAAACAAGATGTGAGAATTCAGGATTCGGAAATGGGGAGGTTTGTTGTTCTAAACTTGCTTTTGAAGATGCACAATGTGGAAATGGAATAGTTGAGAATGGAGAGGATTGCGAAAGAGATTTTGATTGTATTGATAGACTTGGTTTTATTGGGCTTTTTACTTTTTGTGATAATAATTGCAGATGTGCACCTATTCCTCCACCCCCGGAAGACGATGAGAGAGGTAGAAGAAGAGTTTCATATCACACAGCATGTTTTCCAAATAATTTTAATGGTGTTTGTCTTCTTTTGCCCGGTGTAGGCCCTTTGGAATGTCAGAATATCCAAGATTGTCAGAAAAATACAGATGAACAAACACATAAGATTTGTCAGTTTAATCCAGTTGAAAATGAATATTCTTGTGTATCTGTTGCGGGAAGCGGAAATGATGTTTGTTCTGATAGTTTAGATTGTTCTAGAGGGGCATATACAAAATGCACGACAGAAGGAGATTGTATATGGGTGGAAAAAGAAACAGGAAATGAAGAAAACGAATGCATTCCTTTTATAAATTCTCCTCTACAATGCGGAAGAAGCCCGACAGAAGGATATCACAGAGAGTGTGATCCAATAACCGGTGCTTGTTTATATTTTGAAAATGAGGTTGAGGGAGATAATAGCAATAAGTGTTCTTCTTCCAATGATTGTCCTTTGCCTGTTGGCTTTTGTGGAGATGGAGTAATACAGAGTAATAACGGAGAGGAGTGCGATTTAGGAAGCAGAAACGGAAGAGCTGGTGAGAGATGCACTTCTGATTGCAAAAAAGTAGATGATAGAACATTCTGCGGAGACGGGGTTGTGCAGAATCCAAATGACTACGGTGAGAGCGAGGAGTGCGATGCAGGAAGCAGAAACGGAATAACTTGCACTGCACTTTATGGAAGCACATGTAGTTATTGCAATTTAAACTGTATTAATGTTGAAGTCAGAGGGGGTAGATGCGGAGATAGTATCTGTGATGTGTCCGAAAGATATAAAGATGTTTTTTGCCCTCAAGATTGCAATTATCTTGATGGATATGTATTTAATGTTCTTTGGGCAAATGCAAACAGGCAAAAGATAACCAATGCAAATCCAGGCGATAGGGTAAATTTGATTGCATCTACTAATTTCTTTCCAGGAACAGAAATTGTTTTTGAAATTTATGAAGACGATCTTCTTTTAGATGATTCTATTAGAATAGGTCAAAATGCTCTTAGGGCAGATGTAGGTTCTGATGGAGTAGCCATTGCAGAATGGATTATTAGCAATGAAGATCTTGAAAAAGCAGGCGATGAGATGTCTAATTCATATGAATTTTATTTTAAGGCAAGCGCCTCATTTAATCAACTAACAATAAATAAAGAAAGCGATCGTTTGACAGTTGGAAAAACAATCCCCGGAGGAAGATATTGTTCTGGTGATGCAGAATCTGGTTATGTGTGTTCTGAAAGTGGAAGAGGCAGGAGCTGTAATTCTGTTCTTGATTGTTCTTGCGGGGATGGAATAAGACAGAGTGCTAATGGAGAGGAGTGCGATTTAGGAAGCAGAAATGGAATGCCAGGAGAGAGATGCACTTCTGATTGCAAGAGAGTAAATGGATTGACTTTCTGTGGCGATGAGGAAATACAGAATCCAAATGGGTATAATGAACCAGAACAGTGCGATGCAGGAAGCAGAAATGGAGTGGCTTGCACAGCTCCTTATGGAGGAAGATGCACTTATTGCAGTTCAACATGCACTAATATTCAGGTTTCAGGCGATTATTGTGGAGATGGAATAAGACAGAGTGCTAATGGAGAGGAGTGCGATTTAGGAAGCAGAAATGGAATGCCAGGAGAGAGATGCACTTCTGATTGCAAGAGAGTAAATGGATTGACTTTCTGTGGCGATGAGGAAATACAGAATCCAAATGGGTATAATGAACCAGAACAGTGCGATGCAGGAAGCAGAAACGGAATGCCAGGAGAGAGCTGCAGTTCAACATGCACTAATATTCAGGTTTCAGGCAATTATTGTGGAGATGGAATAAGACAGAGTGCTAACGGAGAAGAATGCGATTTAGGAAGTAGAAATGGAATGCCAGGAGAGAGATGCACTTCTGATTGCAAGAGAGTAAATGGATTGACTTTCTGCGGCGATGAGGAAATACAGAATCCAAATGGGTATAATGAACCAGAACAGTGCGATGCAGGAAGCAGAAACGGAATGCCAGGAGAGAGCTGCAGTTCAACATGCACTAATATTCAGGTTTTAGGCGATTATTGTGGAGATGGAATAAGACAGAGCGCTAATGGAGAGGAGTGCGATGATGGAAATAATGTAGATGGTGATGGTTGTTCAGCAATTTGTAGAAACGAAGTTAATGTTCCTGAAATTTCTTCTGCATATTGGGAGAATAGTCTTGGTAGAGGAATTCAAACAGCATTAGTCGGAGATAGAGTTTATATGGTAATTGAATCAATAAGATTCCCTTTAAGGACAGATGTTTTATTTAATATTTTCAAACAAGGAGAATCTTCACCTATTAAAACTATAAGCGGTTATGAATTACCAAGCGGAGATTTGAATGATATCAAAATCTTAAAAGTTCCTTGGAGGATTACATTAGAAGATTTTGTTCAAGCACAAAGCGGAAGTAATGTTAATAATCTGAATTTTGTATTCACCGCAAAAATTAATTTAGATTCAAATACATTATTTCAAAAAACAAGCGCTCCACTTAATGTAATATTATCTCCAGAAGTTTCTTTGATAAGTCCGATTCATAGAGGAATCTATTTTGCTAATACTAATATAGAATTTAAAGCAGAAATACCGGATACTTCTTTTGATTATGCATGGACTATTGAGGAAATTGGAACAAGCAATCCAATTATAACAAGACAAGATGAAAATAATTTTGTCCTAAGTTTCAGCACACCCGGAGAAAAAATTATTCAGTTTAAAGTTTATAAAGATGATGTTGTAATTTTGCATAAAGAAATTGCTATTTTAGTTATTGCTGACAAAGGAATTTTTGCTTTTATAGAAAAACCGAGATTTAATGAAATTATTTTAAGCAATGATTTTAGTGTTGATTTTTCTGCCAAAGAAAGTTTTGTTGTTAAGAGCAATGCTGTTTGCAATGATGTCGGTAGTTCTATTTCCGGAGAGGTTAGTTGTTTGCATGGAAATTGCCCACAACAAACAGAAAATGCTCCTTCTTCTTGTACAGGCAAACTTAATGTGAGAGATTATGATCAGAAGAACTTTAATGAATTAATTTTTAATTGGACTTTTGATGATGGAGAGAATATTTATTTTGGTAAAGGGGAAAATGGTGATTCGGGAAGTAAAACCTACTCTTCGTTCTCAAGGGCTTTTAATGACAAAAAAATCTCTTTGGAATTAATTAAACCAGGCGATGTTGAGTATCTAACAAATAATCCTGTTTCAGTAATATTTAATCGCAACTTTACTCTTGTTTCTTCTGATAGAAGATGTTTAGATGGTCATTTTCTATTAGAGGTAGATTCTTCTTCAGGGCTTCTTGATTCAGTTGTAGATACTTTAGAAATACCAGGTTCTTGTGTCGGAGCTGATAACTTATTGAATAGCCAAGACGACTGTTGTCCTTCTGGTTATTTGTGCGATATTTTAAATGGAGAAGGTGAGTTAGGGTCGGCTCAATGCATTCTTACTTCAATTAATGAATGTTCTGACTACAATGACGCTTCTAACTGCTCAATTGATCCTGCAGGGGTTTCTGATATTTCAAGAGTTCCTGAAGGAGAGGATCCTTCTGGATATCTGGATCCATTATGGAACACTCTTAATTGTGGCCTTAGTGTTAGAGATAAATCTGGAAATGTTCAATTGATTGGTTGTAAATGTGCATGGTTAGAAAGAGAAAGTAGATGCGTGCTTCAGGCGACAAACTTTAATTCCTTTTGCATTAATTATGTTGAATTGCCTAGCGAGGAGAGAGATATTAGTTCTTGTACAGAAGAAACTCAAACAAAAGAAGTTTCAATAAAAAAGTGTTTAATGCCAAGTGAAAATACAGGGAGTAATCTATGCCCTGTATTTGATTGTTCTGATCATCAAAATGAAGGTTATAGCATAGATTCGGAAGGCAATTGTTGTAAAACAGAAACAACAACAATTTTATGCAGAAAAGTAATCTTTTTGCCTTTCTTTAATGATATCCTACTATTATTTGCTCTTTTTATTGTTCTTTTGATTTATATTTTAGAATTAATAAGCAGAAGAAAATAAAAATATTTAAAAATAGAGATTTTTCACTGTTTTTATGAGTAACAAAAAAGAAATTGAAATGTTTCAGAAAAATATAGACAGAATTTTATCAGCTATTTTTCCCAAGATAAAGGCAGAAGGGAAGAAGCCTTTTTTAGTATTAGATAGTTCTGCAATTTTTGATCTTGAAGAGAAAAAATTAACTGAAGGCACTTGCTTATCCTATTTGTTAAATCAATCTAAAAGAAAATATGATGTTTCTACCTTTATTACGCACGGCGTATTATCGGAGATAACATCGTTAAATGGAAGAAGAAGCGATTCTCGTAATCAAAAAACAAATAATCATATTATTTCTTGTAGTAGTATTCATTTGTTAAAAGGTCTTTATCGCGATTTTAGAGATACTATAAATAGAATACAACAGATGCAGGACCTACAAGGAATATCTTATGAACCTTTAAAAGAAGATGTAAGAAAAGCCTCTTCTGTTCTTTTTAAGCTAATTGAATTAGAAAATAAAAAAAATAATCTGAAACCTTTATCTGATAATGATTTAGAAGTTATTGCGAGCAGTTATTTTCTTAAAAATCATATGCCTGTGTTAGAATCAGAACCTATAGGACATTTTTGTTTTGTTTTTTCAAGCGATGGATTATTATTAAAAACAATAGACTTTTTAGGCCGGTCTATTTATAAATCAGAGCTTGATAGGATTATTGAAGGAGATAATCGCCTTAGATTGCCTATTCACACTTATGATGATATCAGGACGATACCAACCCGCGAATTATTTGAGAGAAATTCCACCTTTTATTAAATATAGAAGAATTGAGTCAATTGCAAACACTAAAAGTTTAGATGGACTTATAGGAGATGATTTTATGATATTTGAGAAAGGTGATGGTGGGAATTGTCAAGTAAGAAGTTGGAATTTTAGAGTTTTAGTAGGCACTCGTTCAGGTTATTTATTCAATAAGAAATCAGCAAAATTTCCGTGGTTTCGGAAGTTATTAAATTGGAGTTATTCAAACTATCAGCAACTTTATAAAATTCCAGAAAGATTTGTTATTTTTGGTGAATGGCTTGGAAATCACACAATTAAATATTCACGGGAATTTGTAGATAATTTTTTCTTAATTGATATTCTTGATTTAGATACAAAAAGATTTATTGATTATAAAATATCCTGTGATATTTTATGCTCATTGGGTATAGACTGCATTAAGAAATTTCCGATACTCTATAAAGGTAGAATTAATTCTGAGTTGGTTGAGGGGTTACTTTTTGAAGACAGCTCTTTTTACAAAGGTCCAAAAGAAGGATTGATTATAAAAGATTATTTTTCAAGACATCAAGAATTCTGGAAAATTTATCATCCTGATTTTTCTGAAAAATCCTTTGTAGAAGGCCAAATTGATTTTTTAACACCTGCTAGATTCAGAAAGAATTATTTTCGCCTTCGTGAAGAAGAAGGAGAGAAAGAAATAGACATCGAGAAATTAGTTAGTGCTGTTTATCAGAACATAAAAAAAGAAGAGGGAATACAGATAGAAAAGGACATAATCAAAAAAAGGCTTTGTCGTTATCTGACAGAAAAAAGATTGGTTCTTTAAACTAATATAAAACAAATAATTTATAAACTATTTTAATTATTTTTTTATATGGGGAAGGACTTATTAAAAGAGGCATTGGAAAACCATTCCTCTTTTTTTGAAATTTTATCAGAATATCAATTAATTATCAAACTAATTTCTCTTATTCTTGTTCTTATAATTGCCTCTTTTTTTATTTATCTTTTTTATACGTCTTTATCACGTAGAGACTTAATTAAATTAAACCTTGGTGGATATCAATATGAAAGACGCCCTGTGCTAAAAGAAGTTGGCGCTGTTTTGTTTTATTTATTAGAGTATGTAGTTATTGCACCTTTGTTGATTGTTTTTTGGTTTTTTGGTCTTTCTATATTTTTTGTTTTTATAGCAGAGGGGGCATCAACTTATTATATCTTATTTATTTGTGCGGGTATTGTAGGTGCGACAAGGGTTTTTTCATATTTTAATGAAGATATTGCCAGAGATTTGGCCCAGTTATTTCCTTATTTTACTTTATCAATCTTTTTAATCTCCCCATTTAATCTAAATTTTGATGTTATCTTAGAGAAAGCTATTCAAATTCCTTCTTTATTAGAAGAGATATCTTATTTTTTAGTAGTTTTATTTGGAATTGAATTTATTTTTAGATTATTCCATATTTTTTTTGTTTTAAAAAATGGTGAATAATATTTGGAAAAAGATAGAGAAAGAAATAATTTTTAATGATAGATTTAATGCTATAGATATTTGTTTGGATAGGTGGGCAAGGTTAAAGCCAGAAAAAATAGCATTTGTTTTTGAAAATCATAAAAAGATTGAATATACGTATTTGGGTCTTTTAAGAGAGGTTAATAAGTTTGCTAATTTACTAAATTTATTGGGAATAAGAAGAAACTCCCGCATTTTTATCTTTCTTCCAAAAGAGCCTTATATGTATATTTCTTTTCTGGGAATTATTAAACAAGGCAGTATCGCTGTGCCTTTGTTTGAAGCATTTCAAAAAGAGGGGCTTATGCTTAGATTGATTAAAGGAGAAGCAAATGTAATTGTTACTAACAAAGAACTTTTTAAGAGAATTCCGAGTGATGTAAAGAAGATTGTAAAATCTTTAAAAAAGATAATTGTGGTTGATTCAGAAGATTTTAAACAAAAAATTACTAAGCAAAAAGAAGATTTTAAATCTGTTTTAAAGAAGAAAGAAGATACAATGTTCATGATTTTCACTTCCTCTACTGCTGGCACTCCTGTGGCCGGCATTCAAATACCCCACAAAGCAATAATTCATTACAAGTTTACAGCTGAAAAGGTTTTAAATTTAGATAAAGATACTAATTATTGGTGTACTGCACATCCTGGATGGGTAACTGGAAGTGCTTATGGTATTTTGGCCCCTCTTTTGACTGGCTGTTCTTCTTTTGTTCTTGAAGGAAGGTTTGATTCTAAAAAATGGATGGATTTTTTGAAACGGAATAAAATTAGTATTATTTATACCGCGCCGACCGTTCTTAGATTGTTAAAAGATGAGATAAAAAAAGAGGATCTTGCTTTTGTGAAAAATATTTTCAGTGTTGGTGAGCCTTTGACAAAATCTATTTTCGAATTTTATAAGAAAAGTTTTGGCATTGAGATAGGTGACACATATTGGCAGAGCGAAACAGGCGGAATAGTTATTGCAAACTACAAAGGGCTAAAGAAAAAACCAGGCAGTATCGGAAAACCAATTCCTGGAATTAAAGCAAAAATTAAAAATGGGATGATTATGCTAAAAAAAGACTGGCCTGCTCTAATGACTGGAATTTACAAGCATAGCACAATGTATAAAGGTTATTTTGAAGGCAAATGGTTTAAGACAAATGATATGGCTTTTATAGATAAAGAAGGATATTATTTCTTTGAAGGTAGAAAAGATGATATAATAAAGACGTCGGGAGAGAGAGTGTCTCCCATTGAGATAGAATCAGTTTTATTAAAGCATCCCGCAGTAAAAGAAACAGCAGTTATTGGAATTCCCGATAGTATAAGGGGGCAAATTATTAAGGCGTTTGTTGTTTTAAATAGGGAATATAAGGCAAACGAAAATCTTTCCGAGGAATTAAAGAAATTCGTGAAAGAAAATTATGCAGGGCATTCTTATCCGAAAGAGATAGAATTTTTAGAAGAATTACCAAAAACAAACTCGGGCAAAATTATCAAGTCAAAATTGAGGATTAATTCTCGCGATTGAAAAAGCGGTTTTTATGGCAACCATTATGGTTGCTGGAACGAATAAGAATAAAAGAGTACCCAGAACGGTTGTTATTACTTTCCCTATTTCTATGCCTCCGATTGCCGCACTTATCATTAATCCCTGAATTCCTGCAAAACTTACTAAAACTATTGAAACAGAAGCCATTAAAAAAGTCTTTGAATCTTTTTCTGAAACAAAATAACCTACAACCATTCCAAGAATAGCCAAAATACCAAGTAACATAGGATTTATTTTTATTTGATTGCTAAAGCTTGCTGCAAGACCTATTCCTATCGCAAGGATTATGCCTATCAAAAAAGACCATGCGCCTATTAAGTTCTCCCTAGATTTAATTGTCATACTATTTAAAAGGAACGTTTTTATTTAAACTTTGTTATAAACTTAGACCACTTTAAAAAAATAATTAGTTGTCAAAAAGCGAAAAGTTTATAAAGTAATGTAATTTTAAAGTTACAACATGAAGCAAAAAAATATCAGTTTGAAAGCATATGTTTTTGTTTTAGGAATGCTATTTTTAGTAACAGCGATAGTTAGCGCTTCTCCTAATATTAATTTAAGTTTCTCAAATATGCCTTCAACCATTAGACATGAACAATCACCTCTTAATTTAAACTTGATTGTTTCTGCATCTAATTTAAGTTCTGATACAATCTTTGTTAATCTTTCACAGAGCAGAATTAGTTCTTCTAATGCTATTTTAAATATTCAAGAGGGAGTTGTAGTTCTGAACAATAGTTTTGTAAATATTCCTGTAACTATTAGTTATGTTCCATTTCAGACAGGCGCTATTTCAGGGCAAATAATAGCTTCTTTTGATTCAAGTTCAACAACATTGCCATTTGTATTGCAGATAGAAAACACACCTTCTCTATCTATTTTAAAGATTAGTGATGTTAGTGCATCACAGAATGGTTCTATTCGTGTAATTAATAATGGAAATGTACCTATTAATAACATATATTTGAGTTCAAGCGGGAATCTTCCATTAGAATATAACACAGTTAATTTTGCTTTAAATCCAAATGAAACAAGAACTTTTGAAATTAAGGCTAATTTAAGTTCAGTTAATTTTGGAAGTTATTCAACTTCAATTAGTGCAATAGGCAGTATTGTCAATTCTAGCTCTGTTAGTTTTACGATTAGAAAATCTTTTTGTCCATTATTTTCTGAAACCAAAGGACTTAAAATAAGAAATGTTGACATAACAAATCTTGGAGATAATGATGGAGATGAAGACACATGGATATTAAGAGATAGAATAAAGATTGAAGCCGAGATTAAAAATACGGGCAATTTAGATTTATATGATATTGTTGCAAAATTAGGCTTGTTTGATAGTGATGGAAATGATGTTTCAGATGAATTGGAGTTTATCAGTGATGATGAGAACCTTGTTGAAGTAGGAGATTTGGCAAAGGGAGATTCTGAAATAGTAAGTTTTGAATTTTATGTTCCTTCTGATTTTAGCAATAAAGAATATAAACTTGCATTAAAAGCATATAGTGAAAATAATGAAACATATGCTTGCGTTGATGAAGCAACAGACTTTAGCAATTCTTATTTTCAATCTGTGGTTATTAGAAAGAAGACAAGCACTGGAAGATATATTTTATTTGATAAAATATTGATTGAACCAAAAGAAATTAGTTGTGGAGATAATGGGATACTAACAGCAACGATATATAATATAGGTGATGAGAACTTGAATAGGGTAAAAATAACTTTATCTAATTCTGAACTAAAAATAAATGAAACATTAGAGTTATTAAGCGGTTTAGATATGGGACAGGAAAAAAAGATTTCCTTTAATTTCTTTATACCAAAAGATGCGAATAACAAGGTTTATAATCTTGCTTTAAATACAGAATATAAATATCAGAGTGGTTATTATAGATATTCTTCCGATGTAATCAAAACAATACCCGTTACAGTTTCAAACTGCGACATTTTAAGAACAACAACTAATTTAGCAACAACATCTTTCTTAATTAAGACATCTCTTGTTTCTGAGAGTGAGATATATGCGGGAAATGAGATAGTTTTGAGGACGACGGTTAAAAATCTTTTGAATGCTGAGAAAAGAGTTTCAATAAATTTGAGAGATTATCTTTCATGGGCCTCCATAGTCAGTGTAGAACCAAGCGAGATTACATTGCAACCAAATGAAACAAAAGATATTTTAATTAAGTTAAAAGTAGATGATTCTGCTGAGGCAGGAGAAAAGAGTTTTGCAGTAGAAGTAGTTTCAACTGATGGCATTATATCAAGAGAAAATGTTTCATTAGAAGTAAGTCAAAAGAAAGGATTTAATATTTCTAACTTGTTTGGAGATAATTACTTAATTTGGGGAATTGTTGCAGTTAATATAATCTTAATCTTATTGATAATCTTTGTGGCTGTTAGATTATCTAAAAAAGAGTAAAGAAAATTATTTAAGAAAGATATTTTTTTCTTGTTTGTATGAATCTTAATTTAGAAGAAATAAAGAAAGAAAAGAAAATAGAAGAACTAATAAGATTTGGAATATTAAATATTGACAAACCGTCTGGACCAACTTCTTTTACAATTTCTGATTATGTAAGGAGGAAATTGAAAATTAATAAAACAAGTCATGCTGGCACCTTAGATCCGGCTGTTTCTGGAGTTTTGCCTATTATGCTTGGAAGAGCGTGCAGACTTTCTGATTATTTAATGCACAAGGATAAAGAATATATAGGGATTATGAGAGTTCATAAAGAAGTTTCAAGAGATGAATTAGAAAAAGTAATAACTAAATTTATAGGAAGAATAGTTCAAATACCTCCTCTAAGAAGCTCTGTAAAAAGAGCAGAAAGAGTCAGAGAAGTAAAATATTTTGAAATTTTGGAGATTCATAATAAAGATGTATTATTTAAAACTCTTGTTGAAGCAGGGACTTATATAAGAAAAATCTGTGATGACATTGGAAAAGAAATAGGTGGAGCGCATATGCTTGAATTAAGAAGAATAAGGGCTGGCTCTTTTCATGAGGATTCTTCTGTTGATTTATACAAATTTGATGAAGCTGTAGACTTATATGAAAAGGGGGAGGAACAAGTGCTTAGAAATATTATTATGCCTGGAGAGTTTGTTGCAACAACTATGAGGGTTGCTTTTATAAAAGAGAATACATTAAAAAAGTGCTTAACGGGTTCGCCAATTTTTTTTTATTTCTTGGAAAATAGAGAAGAGGTGAAAAAAGATGAGAAAATTGCAGTTTTTCTTAAAAAAAGATTTGTTGGCATTTATAGAGTTGTTTTAGCAGGAGATGTTTTTGCTGTTCCTGAATTTGTTTTCAATTAGATTTGAAATATCTTTTTATAGATTTTAATATTAACTTCTCTATTAATATTTCAAGAACAATAACTATTAGAATTATAAAGAAAATTATCATAAGAATCTTCTCAAAAAAATTCACAGTTGTAAAGATAAAACTGATTCCGTAGCCAGCAAGTAATCCTAAAGGAACCATAATGGTCATCCATAATAAAACACTCATTATGTTAATTATGATAAAATCCCTGAATTTAATTTTGCTGCAACCCATTGATAATAATTTGATTAATCTAATTCCATAGATAAATTTTGATAAAAATAAGGAGAGAAATTCGCTTTTTGATTTTATCTTTAAATCTAAGTTGTATAATTTGCAATAACTTTTTGACTTAAACATTTTACAGCCAGTACTTTTTATGCATTCAAAACGGCCGATAAAAAACCATATACAATCAGCTGTTATTAGTCCTAAAAAACCAAAAATAATCAAATAAGTTATAGGAATTAATCCCTTGCCGGCCAAGATAGACATTACAAAAACTCCTTCTTCACCTAAAAAGATTACACTAAAAAAAATGATAAGAGGAGAGTTTAAGTAAATAAAGTTTTCTAGTAATAATAAACTCCTCTCCATTTTACTTAATCTCTTTTTCTTTTTTTAAATCTTATGCTTTTATGAATCTTAAAAAGATTTTTAAACTATCTTTTTATAGAATTTATATGGCACAAGATAACAAAATACATATGCCGGGAGTTTTTGGGGGCTTAATGAGGTATGATGAAGAATATCAAAGTAAGTTTATGTTATCACCTATACAAGTAATAATATTCTTAATTTTATTAATTGCATTTGTTCTTATATTGAAACTTTTTTGGCCCATATGATTTTCTAATCTTTTCTTCTGTGAGATACACTTATTTTGGTTTCTCTGATTTAGTATCTAAATCGTTTGTTATATCTTTTGAATTTTAACATTCTGCTTTTTTTACCTTTATCCCTTAATGCCAAAAAGCTTTGAAGATTTTTATGTAGTCCGCAACAGATAAATAAGTGGTGTAGCCATTCTCTCTTATTTCTTCTGTTTTTATATATGAGAAGAAAGTATATATATTTTGTCTTTAGAGACTCTGTTATTTTATTAATACCAATCCTAAAGCCTTGCACATTTAAGATAGACACATTCATTTCTCTTTCCATTTCAAGTATTTTTCTTTGTGTTTTTATGAATCTAGTTTTATATTTGTCAAGTGATATTGTTCTTTGATTGTAGTGATTGCTTATTATATTCGTTCATGTTTTGGAAAATAATAATACATAAGCTTAAATTTATCTGGTTTCTTTATAGAGTATGGGAAAAAAGAATTTGGTGGTTATTATTTTAATTATTGCAATTATATTTCTATTAATCGTTGCTGGACTGCTTTTTGTTGGTTTTGAACCCGTTGCAAATAAAGGAGGGAATTTTTCTGTTTGGTGTATGTTTCATTCTATTCATACAACTTTCAGTGATGGCAGAATGAATTCTGATGAAAGAGATTATTTGTTAAGCAAGAATTATGATTGTGCTTCTACTATTGATCACGATAATTCTTTAGATAGTATAGAGTGGAAAGAGATGATTAATGAGGCAGATACAAATAATAAAGATGGATTATTTACTTACTTCTTTGGAGTTGAATGGACTACAAATAAAGGGCATAAAGCATATATTCTGCTTAATCCTCCAGATAATCCTTTTATTGCAGGAGATGTTTCTGAGTTTTCTAAATTTCTTTCTGACTATAGGGGGCTTGCATTTTATGCTCATCCAGCCCAATCTGGGGGGAGTGGAACTGATTTTGCTGAAGCTAATTGTTGTAATGATAGTTTTATTCCTTTAATTGAAATCATAAATAAAGGAGTTTATCACTGGAGCTATTATTGGAATTGTTCTTTGAATAGCGGGTGCTTAACATATGAAAATCCAAGGAAAAGCGGGCTTGCTAATGCATCTTCGTCTAAATGGATAAAATATGCTCTCGATAATGGTAGACATTTGGGTTTTATGGCTGCTACGGATTATCATGGAGATGCCAAATCATTTAATGCATTTGCTTTTACAGGAATTTCTAGAATTAATAGTTTAACTAGGGAATCAATTTATGAAGCATTGAAAAATAGGCATACTTGGGCTGCAGAAAGCAGAATTTATATGGATATTTTTGTCAGGGAAAATGGCAAAGAGCATATTATGGGAGATATATTTAATGTAAGCAATAACATTCAGTTAAATTATTATATCAGCTCTCCGAAGAGCATAAATGAATTAAATCTTTTCTTTGATGGAGTAATAATAAATTCTACTAAACCTAATTCAAATGTTTTTAATAGTTCTTTTGCTCTTTCATTCGAGGATAATAAGGAACATTATGTATTTTTAGAAGCTGTGCAGGATGATGGAAAAAGAGCATTTTCTTCTCCAATGTATATCACTAGAATTTGAATAATTATAATGTCCTATTAATATCTTCTCGTGGTTTTAATTTGATTGTGAATGCTTGGCTCTTTCCATAGTGTGCTTTGAGCAAACTTTTTTCAATTTATTTCTAAACTGCTCCTAAAACTGACAACCCTGATTAGATATAACTTATTTTTTATAAGACTCTGTTCACAACACGTAGATCTTATTTTATTTGTTGAGGTAACCTTATTTCTGGATAACACAAGATTATAATTTTTAACAAAGTTTAAATAAATTCTGTGCTTTTTATTTTTATGACTAATGAGATTAATATTTATGAAGGAGCGAGCAGCTATTTAGGATTGCCTTCTGAGAGCATTTATGGAGAGTATTCAGTTAAAGATACGTATTCTCCTAATGTATCTGATTTTTCCGTTAGTGTTGACCCAAGAACAGCAAATCAGATTGCAGCCGTTTCAGCAAAAATAAATACGGGAGTTAGGTCAATTGAGGTTTCTGGTTTATCAACTCAGATATTAGATTCAATACCAAGACAACATTTTAAAGAGATTAGCAGATTAAAGAAGCTTACTGGTGTTGAATTTACTTTTCACGGACCTCTTGTTGAACCGACAGGAGTTTCAGCGGGACAAAATTGGAGCGAATTAAACAGAAGAAATGCTGAGAGACAGCTTTTTTCTGCTGTTGAAAGAGCAAAGGATCTTGATGCAGAAGGAAATGTGGTTGTAACCTTTCATTCAAGTCACGAATTGCCAGAACCAGAAGTCAAGTATTTTGATGAGAAGGAAAAAAAGGAAAAAGTTGAAAGCATCTTGGTTATTGATGAAAAAAGCGGAGAGATTAAGAAAATGGCTCTTAGACCAAGCAGTTGGGAAAAAAAGAGTTATGATTCTATAGAAGAAATAAAAGATTTTTTGAAAAAAATTAATGAAGACAGGTGGGTATCTTCCTTAGATACAATAAACTTTCATGCTTATCGCGGTGCCAGTATTATTGAAGAAGCAAGGTCTATTGCACAAAAAAGTTTAGGAGATTTAAAAATAAAAGATAAAGAAGATTTTGATATAATTTCTTTTTATTCAAAGTTGCAGGGAGAAGAAGGAAAAAGATTTATCGATTCTTTACCGGAAAGAGAAAGAAGAGTATTAAATGAGATAATAAATCCATTAACGCATGCGGAGATTGAGCTGAGGAACGCGTATCATTTCTTACAAGAGCAATATGATGAAGCTTATAGAAATGCAGATGAGAAAAAAAGAAGAGAGCTTGAAGCATTTAGAGATGAATGTAAGAGAAAATTTGTTGATTCAAACGGAATAAAAAATTTAAATGAATTTTTAGATCAAGTAAATAAAGGATTAAATTTGATTAGGGGTATTGTTCCTGAAACTTATAAACCTTTTAAAGAGTTTGCTTTGGAAAAGGCGACAACAACTTTTTCTAATGTTGCTTTTGAATCCTATAAAAAATTTGGAGAAAAAACACCAATAATAAGCATTGAGAATCCTCCTGTTGGAATTGGATTATCAAGACCAGAAGACATAAAGATAATTGTTGAAGAAACAAGAAAAAAATTTGCAGAAAAATTAATTGAAGAAAAAAAGATGAGTGAAGAAGAAGCAAAGAAAGTAGCAGAAAAAATAATTGGTGCAACTTGGGATGTTGGCCATATTAATTTGCTTAGAAAATATGGATATAGTGAGAAAGACATAATAGAAGGAACAAAAAGAGTTGCTCCTTTCGTTAAACATGTTCATTTATCGGATAATTTTGGTGCAGAACATACAGAATTGCCGATGGGTATGGGAAATGTTCCAATAAAACCAATGCTTGAGGCTATTGAAAAGTATAATAAAAAAGTAAAAAAAGTTATAGAAGCAGGTAACTGGTATGAACCATTTAAGACAACTCCTTTAAGAGAAACTTTGGCTGCTTTTGGTTCACCTATTTACAGTATGAAGATGTCTCCTTATTGGAATCAGTTTTCAAATATGTTTGGCGGGTATTTTTCAGGATATGGGCCCACATTGCCAGAAAGACATTTTTCAATGTATGGTTCTGGATTTTATAATCTACCAGTGGAGCTGGGCGGAAAGACTTCGGGCGAGAGCAGAGTCTCGGGAGCGCCGATTAACTAAAAGTTTAAAAAGAATAATTTGTTTTTATTAATAAGATGAAAGAAAAAGAAAAAAAAGAGGCAAAAAAGATAAAATTGCGCACCATAAAGAATGAGAAAGACATCGCTTTTGATTTTGCTACAAAGGTTCATCAGAGATTTGGCATTTTAATTAAGGCGACTGTTCTTTTTGGCTCGCAGGCGAAAAATACGGCAACACCAAATTCAGATATTGACATTATAATTATAGTTGATGATTCCTCTATAAAGTGGGATTTAGAACTCGTTGCTTGGTATAGAGAAGAGATATCAAAATTAATCTCAAAAGAAGATTATCGGAGAGATTTGCATATAACCACAGTTAAATTAACAACATGGTGGAATGATTTAATAAACGGAGATCCTGTTGTTATAAATATTTTAAGATATGGGGAGGTTTTGATTGATAGTGGCGGTTTTTTTGAACCCTTAAAGGCATTGTTATTTCAAGGAAAGATTCATTCAACTCCTGAGGCTGTTTATGCTGCTCTTCAAAGAGCTCCAGTGCACATTCTAAGAAGCAAAAATGCGGTTTTGGGTGCAATAGAAGGTTTATTCTGGGCAATGGTGGATTCTGCTCAAGCGGCATTGATGACCGCAGGAAAACTTCCTCCAAGCACTGAACAGATTCCAAGAATGCTGAAAGAAGAATTTGTAGATTCGGGAATTATGAAAAATGATTTCGTAATTTCGATGAGGGATTTATATAATTTGCATAAATCTATTTCATATGGGGATATTAGATTTATAAAAGGCTCTTTAATAGATCAATGGCAAAAAACAACAGAAGAATTTTTGCTTGAAATGACAAGAATAGTGAATTACTTAATTGAAAAAAATAAGAGCTAACAATTATTCAATAACCTGTTTAAAATCTCCATTGCTTTTCTTTTATCTATGTTGCCGCCAAGTTTATTTATTATTAAGCCCATATAACCTCCGGGTCTTAATCCCGGTTTTTCTTTTACAATTTTTACAATTTCTTCTTCAAGCACATTATCATCACATTTTTCTTCCTGCATAATTTCCTCCAATGTTTTTCCTTCAAATAGCTTATTCATTGTAGATTTGATTTCGCTTTCTTTTATTTCTCCTTTTTTAAGTTTAATAAGAATCTCTTCCAGCAATCTTTCATTTAGTATTTCTTTTATTTCTGAAATTTGCTTTTTGTTTTTTGAGGCAATTTCATTTCTCCAAATTGTTATCATTTTGGCTACTAAATTTGCATCTCTATCATAAACCGCCATTAATGTTTTAAATTCATCAAAATTCCCTTCAAGAATCAAATTAATTAGCTCTTCATTTAGGCCTTTTTTTCTTAATTCATCTCTTAATTCTTGTTTTAATTTAGGTAAATTTCTTTTAATTTCATTTATTCTTTCTCTGGTTATGTAAAGAAGAGGCAAATCTGTTTCTGGATACATTCTTGCTTTTGTTGGCATTGGTCTATTAAACTTTGTTGTCCCATCAGGCAATGTACCTCTTACCTCGCCTTTTGTTTTTTTGTTTTTTATATTTTCAATCTGTCTTTTTATTTCATTGTTTATTGTGATTATCATTAATTCTGGTTCTTGAAATCCTTTAATTTCAACTCTGTCGTGATTTTTAATTGAAATATTTAAATCTTGTCTTATTGTTCCAATTCCTCTTTTCACTTTGCATGCCCTTAATATCTCTCCTATTTTTAGTGCCACTTCTTTTATCTGTTCTGGTTCTTTCATATCGGGCTTAGTTACTATTTCAACTAAAGGGATTCCAAGTCTGTCAAGTTTCCAAAATCTAACCTTTTCATTTTCTTCTTCATCTGCTGGTCGCGCCGAGTCCTCTTCTAATGCAATAGTTTCTATTCCGACTTTTCCAAAAGAGGTTTCTATGAATCCGTCATGTGCTATTAAAACGGTTCTTTGAAATCCAGAAGTATTGCTTCCATCTATTACTATTTTTCTCATTATTTGGCTGACAGGATATATTTCACAATTTAATAGTAGGGCAATCTTTAATGCTTCATTTAATGCTTCTTCATTTATCAACAGAGGCGGCGATTCGTCTAATTCAACAAGACAGCAATTATCTTTATAGACATAATAAACAAACTCCTTGTCAAGCTCGGCTTCATATTTAACTGCTTCATCAATATCTCCTGTTTCTCCTGCAACTTTATGAAATTTTCTTTTAATTAAATAATCGGGCTTATCGCTTCTCAGATAACTTGGACATCGGCAAAATAGTTTTCCCGTATCTAACTGCTGATGTATTTCTAATCCTGCTTTTAATCCAATTTTTTCGTAATCCATAGCATTAAATTGTAAAATTAGTTATTAAATATTTTGCCAAAAGGCTCTTATTTATGAGAAAACCAAAATTCATATACTTTACCTTCTTTTATTTCCTTAATATTATCAAAACGACAAAAACCGAATCTTTCAAATTGAATTATTTCATCTTTTTTAATTTTGGAAATTTCTTCTTCAGCAAATCCATCAATCCATTTTCCTTCGGGCATTAGAATTCTAATCATAACTAATTTTTTAATGTTTTTCCAGTCAGCTGGCAACCAGTGAATCATTTGAGCTGACAATTCCTTATTTATTTCTGTTGAATGAAAATCAAAAAACCTTCCTTTTATTTCAACGTTATAGAGATGCATCAATCTTAAAAATTTGATTTTTTCTTTTTTTATTTTGTCCAAGTCGCTTTTATCAACATAAAATTCTCCATTTGTTTTGATAGTTCTAAAACCTTTTTTAGGATTATCTGGATGCAAGGGGATTTTTGTAATAATTTTTGGAGCATTTCTTATAAAGAGTTTTTTTGGATTTTGAATAAAGAAATACCTGTTTGCTTTGTCATCTATTATTTTTCTGTTAATTGCATACAAACTTTCTATTGGGACAATTAAATCTCTGTTATTTAATCCAAGACTTTTTACAAATTCTATTATTGCTTCTTTTTGAAATCCTCTTCTCTTCAAACTCTGAATGCTCCATGTTCTTGGGTCGTCCCATCCTATAAATTCTCCTGATTTTACTTCTTTTTGTGCTTTTGATTTTGAGATTTTTGCTCCTATGCCCTCTATTCTTATTAGTGCCGTGTGAATTATCTCAGGATGTTTCCATTTAAAAATATCCCATATAAATCTCTCCATGTCTGTTTCTATCATTAAATCATTTCCCCTTATTATGTGGGTTACTCCCAAGAGATAATCGTCTATTGCCCAACTCATTTCAAGTGTTGGCCAAACCCTAAATTTGTTTCCGACACGAGGGTGTTTCCTTTCAGATATCTTAAACAAAACCCTATCACGAAAAGCAGGATTTGGATGTTGCATATCCGTCTTTAAGCGGACAACCATTTCTCCTTCTTTTGCCGTAAACATTTTTTTCCATCTTTTTAGCTGTTCGTCTGATTCTATTTTTCTGCAATTGCATTCAATTCCTTTTTTTCTTCTTTCTCTTAGTTCTTCCTGCGAACAATTACAAACATAGGCTTTTCCATCTTTGATTAACTGCTCTCCGTATTTGTAATAAATTTCTAATCGGTCTGACTTGTAAATTATAGGTTTTTCATATTTTACATTCAGCCAGTCAAATGCTTCTGGGATTAAGTTATATGCTTCTTCTGAAATTTGTTTTTCCTCGCTTCCAATTGTGTCATCCATAACAAAAATTAATTTTGCATTGTATTTTTGAGCGTAAAGTGCATTGAGAATGTATGTTTTTGCATTTCCTATATGGAGTGCTCCAGAAGGATAAGGGGCCAGCCTAAATTTCATATTATCTGAAATATTAGGTAGTTCTGGAAGTGCGCCTTCCTTTTCTTCTTTTTTTTCTTTTAAGTATTTTTTATATTCGTTAAATCTTTTTTCTTTTTCTTCATTTGAAATCTGATTTATTTCATTCACGATTTTCTCTATTAGAGGCATAATTTTTCCTATTTCTTCTTTTTTTAACCCATATTGGAATAATTTTGGCAAAATCTTTGATGGTTCTGCCTTTCTAAATTCAATCGCGTTTTTTAGCGCGTAAGCAGTTATTTCATTTTGAAAATCTTTCATAATTTAGATAAAGAAGCAGTTTATTTAAGATTAACTAATTTAAACTTCAAATATTTTTGTGGGTTCGTATCTTGGTGCAACCGAGACAGAAGGCGTTAAATCTTTTCTTTCTTTAAGAAGAGTATTCATTGTTTGCAGGGCTTTCTCAGGTGTATTATTGTTTTTACTTAAATGACAGAGGACAATGTTTTTTAGATTTGAAGAAGCAAATTCAAGAACTCCGAGTGCAGCTTGTTTGTTTGATAAATGTCCTTTTTCACTTTTTATCCATCTTTTTAAATAAGCAGGATAGCTTCCTTCCAATAACATTTTTTCATCATGATTTGATTCTAAAAAGATTAAATCAGAGTCTTTTATTGCCTTTTTTGCGTTATTGCATATAAATCCTAAATCAGTTAATATTGAAATTTTTCTTTTGTAATAGATATTAAAAGAAACAGGCTCAATTGCAGAGTGCGATTTTGGAAAAGATTCAATTTGCATTCCAGCAATATTTATTGTTTCTCTTTCTTTTATTTGATTTAAATTTATTTTCTTCTTTTCTAAATTAAAATAGCTATCTATTAGTTTTTTTGTTGCAAAAATAGGAATATTATATTTTTTTGATAGATTTTTTGCTCCTTTAATATGATCCGAATGCTCATGTGTTAAAAATATGGCTTTTATGTTCTCTATTTTTATGGAAAATTCAGAAATCTCTTCAAATAATTTTTTAGATGATAATCCTGCATCAATTAATATCGATTCTTTTAAGTTAGAATTTTCTACATAAAAACAATTTCCTGAAGAACCTGAACTAAAAGATAGTGCTCTAATTGAAGTCATTTTATTTTTAGAAGTTTAAGAACAATCAGTTGTGTAGTAAGAGCAAGAGCTATAATCATTATTTGCATTAGAACCATCACATTTTATATCTTTGCATCCGCTTTGATAGTCTGTTTTACAATTCTCAAAATTTCCTGAAATTTGATTGTCTGAGGAGTCATAAAATCTCAAATTGTATCCATTGTTGTTTGAACGGATATTTTCCAGTATGTTTGCATTACTTGAAGTAATATCTATTCCCTCTTCCCATATGTCTTTTATTTCAATATTCTTTAATTGATTTTCATTTGAATTAGATATTTGAATGCCATGGTCTTTTAGTTTATTGATTCTAATGTCTGTTATTTCTGCTCTTCGCGTATTTATTAAACTAATTCCTTTTGTTGCTCCTTCATTATTATTTTCTGATTCAATTAAAACATCTTGGATTTTTGAATAGTTTGAATAATTAAGATAAATTCCGATTGCATCTCCTTTTAGTCTCATCTTGCAATTTTTAATAGTTATATTCTCGTTGTTTAGAATAATTCCATAATAGTATTGCGTGATTTCTCCACCAGAGCCTATTTTAGTTATGTTTATTTCTTTTTTATCGCAGTCAAGAACAACATTTCTTGAATTTATTTTAATGCAAGTAGATTCTGAGTTGATATTATTTGATAGTTTATAAAATCCTTCTCTTTCTATTTCTCTACAATTAGAAATTTCATAGAAACATTCGCTTGTATCAAACTTGCAAGCAGAATTACATTTTAAAGTTCCTTTAATAACTTCTTCTTTGCATGCATTACTAATATCCTGATCTACTATAAAAAAGTCAGAAGAATCAACGACACCATCTTTATTTATGTCTGCTTTATTGCACCAATTATTTTCGGAAGAACATCTTTTGCCATAGAATGTAAGAAAGGCATTATTTAAAATGTCCAAGTCTTCATTATTTACATTTCCGTCTTCATTTAAATCGCCACGACATTTTTTGTCTTTGTTTAATAGTGTTGTGCAAGTTGCTCCATTCAAGTTGTTTTCTTCACATTGCTCTCCAATGTCAATTCTATTATTTCCACATATTACATTTGCTGGACCAGTAGAAGAGCCACCTACCGTGTCGCCTCCGCTTCCTCCACCACCTCCGCCCCCTCCTCCGACGCCACCACCCGTATTTTGATTTGAAGCAGGCGGAATGTTTTGTGTGTTCTCAATATTAACTGTTTGACTTTCTCCTTTGTTAAAATTATTTATATTCTGATAGTCAATTAAAGTTGATTCTCCTGCGCTCTTCTTTTTTAACAATGGAGTTATTTTAAGCTGTTTTATCTCTCCTATCTTACTATAAAGCTCTGAGTCCTGATAGTCTTTATCGCCTGTGCTGTCATAATTAAAATGAATCTGTTTTATCTCTGATTCTTTTAGTGAAATATTATAAATAAATGTTTCTTCACCTCTCTCTCCAATAATAGTTAGTGCAAATCCATCCATTGTGCCATGACCTATATCTCTTTTTAAATTCATAATAAATCTGCTGTTTGCTTTGTCTATTACAATTGAGTCTTTTATGATGTCTAATTTTACATTCAATAATTCTAATTCATCAAATTGTTCGCTTCTTTCTTTTATGAAAGATCTGACAAAATTATACAGAATTAGTATTAAGGCAAGAGAAATAAGAATTGTTAAAGATATTATAATGAGATTGCTTAATCCTCTTTTTTTCATTTTTTTTAAAATTTTTTATATATAAATATCTTTCTTTTTGCTTATGATAGCTTCTTTATAGCATATTCCATTTCTAAGGACTCTAAAAGATTTGAAACAATTGAAAAACAAAAAATACAAACAGATTATCTCCTACATTTTGGTATTATGTGGTATTCATTTTTTAACTACAATGGGCTTCATTAACTTTGTTACACTCGATTACACCTCACTTCACCCAAGTTCTGGTTTGCTTGGACTTCGTTTATTCGCAAAACATTATAATTAACATTTGCTTTATGGCTCACTTTTTTAAAAATTGCTTACATTAATTTAATAGAAAATTCTTTATACAAATCTTTAAATAATTTTAATTCTAAAAAGTTAAGATGGAGCAGACAGAAATTTGGACAGAAAAATACAGGCCGAATAATTTTGATGAAATTGTTGGACAGCAAGAAATAATTAAGAGAGTTAAATCTCTTGTTCAGGCATTAAATATTCCTCATTTGATGTTTTCTGGACCCGCAGGCACAGGCAAATCGACTCTTGCTTTAATAATAGTCAAATCTTTATTTGGAGAAAAATGGAGAGAGAATTACTTAGAACTGAATGCTTCTGATGAAAGAGGAATTGATGTTGTCAGACAAAAAGTCAAAGATTTCGCGAGAACAAGAGCAATTGAAAATATTCCTTTTAAGGTAATTTTCCTTGACGAAGCCGATGCCTTGACAAGGGAAGCTCAACAAGCATTAAGAAGAACAATGGAAAATTATACAAATACATGCAGATTTATTCTTTCTTGTAATTATTCTTCAAGGATTATAGACCCTATTCAATCGCGTTGCGTGGTTTTTAGATTTAAGCTTTTAGAAAAAAAAGATGTTGCGGCTGTTATTAATAGAATTGCCGAAAAAGAAAAATTAAAAATAGATGAAGACGCGATTAACACTCTGTATGAAGTTAGTGAAGGAGACTGTCGCAGAGTAATCAATCTTCTTCAAGCAACAGCTTCTATCTCACCCCATATAAATTCTGAGATGATAAATATGATTGTTTCATCATCTAAACCAAAGGATATCAGAGTTGTTCTTGATTATGCTCTCGCAGGCGATTTTTTAAATTCCAGAAACAAGCTCTTGGATGTAATGCTTAAAGAAAGTATTTCAGGCACAGATGTAATAAAAGCCATACAAAAAGAGATATGGAATCTGCCTATTGAACCAGAAATAAAAGTTAAACTAACTGAAAAAACAGGCGAAATTGAATTTAGGTTAATAGAAGGAAGCGATGAATTTGTTCAATTGCAGGCTCTTCTGGCATCTTTTGTTTTAGCTGGACAGGGGAAAGTTTAATGCAAATTTTAAAATGGCTGTTGAAAAAATAAGTCTTGCAGAGAAATATAGACCAAAAAGTTTTGCAGAAGTTATCGGACAAGATAATGCAATAAAAGAGATATTGCTGTTTTTAAAAGAATTTCCGAAGAAGAAATCTATTATCCTGGCTGGCCCTCCGGGAACAGGAAAAACAACGCTTGCACACCTCGCGGCAAAATCATTAAATTATGAAATACTTGAATTAAACTCTTCTGATTTGAGAAATAGAGAGAAACTTGAACAAACTTTAAGGCCCGCCTCAATTCAGAAAAGTTTGTTCAATAATGGAAAAATTCTCCTTATGGATGAAATAGATGGGATAAGCGGTTCGGATAGCGGGGGCCTTTCTGAATTATTAAGAGTTATTGAGATTACGAAATTTCCATTGATAATGACATGCAACGATGTCTGGCAGACAAAATTATCTGAAGTAAGAGCAAAATCAAAACTAATTGAATTAAAACCATTGAGAAATGAAGAAATCGTGAAATTATTAAAAAGAGTAGCACAAAAAGAAAGGATAATGAAAGATGATTCTTTTTTTTATGACTTAGCAATAAAATCTCAAGGAGATGTTAGGGCGGCCTTGAATGACTTGCAGTCTTATTCTTCATTAAACATAGTGCAGGTTGATTTAAGTGAGAGGAGAGATTTGGAAGAGAGTATTTTTAATATTTTAAGAAGATTATTTAAGGAAAGAGGGGATTTTTTAAATATTTTTGATTCAACTTCAATGTCGTTGGATGAAATCTTTCTATGGATAGAAGAGAATATACCTTTAGAATACAAAAACGAAGCACTTGTGAAGGCATATTTTGCATTAAGTAATGCTGATTTATTTCGTGGAAGAATTTACAGAAATCAATCATGGCGTTTTTTAATTTATCAAAACATTTTTCAAAGCGCCGGTATCTCTTATGCAAAACCACATAATTTATCTGGATTTACTAAATATGAACGGCCAAAAAGAGTGCTAAAAATCTGGATTCATAACCAGAAAATAAGTAAAAAGAAAGCAATTGCGAAAAAATATGCACACTTTGTTCATTGTTCTGAAAAGAGAATTTTAAAAGATTTTGAAATATTGAAGCCCTTATTAAAAAAACCTTCTGTTCAAAAACAGCTAAAATTAAGTGAAGAAGAAATGGCTTTCCTTTCAGAGTAATCATTCTACCATAATAAAAAATATAAATATGAATTTTCTCATTTTTATATGGTTGAAATAATGGTTGATGCGATAGAGAACGGAAAAATTGTAAGAGTTAACGAGTCCTATGCGAAAGCAGAAGGATTATTAATATTAAGAAAACAGAAACAAAATAGCGCGCAATTGCAGACTCAGACTACAAATCTATTAAGAAAAGAAAAAGAAGAGTCTTTATTTGGAATAGACACTTTTAGAAGGTCGTTGAAACCACAGAATCAGGTAGAAAGCGAGTTAATTGATAATTTTCATTGGCATATTTCTACTGCAAGAAGAAAAAGAAATATGACAAGAAAGCATCTTGCCGAAGCAATAAACGAGCCAGAAAACAATATTAAACTTATTGAAAACGGAATCCTGCCTTCAAATGACTTTATCTTAATAAATAAAATACAATCTTATTTAAAAATTAATTTAAGAAAAGATGGAAAGGATTTTATAAACTCTCCTCGCTCTTTGATTAAAGAGGAGAATAAAGAAGAAATAGAAATAATTGAGTAGAGTTTTAACAACAAAAGTTTTTTATATTATGTTATTTCTTTTTAGTTATGGTCTTTTTATTATATAACACTTTAACTAAAAAAAAAGAAAAATTTTCTCCATTAAAAGATAATGAAGTAAGAATGTATGTTTGCGGGCCAACTGTGAATGATATTCCGCATTTAGGACATGCAAGATCCCAAATTTCTTTTGACATAATCAGAAAATATCTAAGATATTTGGGGTATATAGTAGTACTTGTGTCAAATATTACTGACATAGATGATAAGATAATCTCAAGAGCCAAGGAGTTAAATGAAGATATTGCTTCATTAACAAAGAGAAATATGGAAGCTCATATTAGGGATTATAAGGTAATTGGAGTTGATAAGCCAGATATACAGCCAAGAGCAACAGAATACATTAATGAAATGATTTTGCTTGTTAAAAAATTGGAAGAAAAAGGTTATACATATATAATTGGAGGGGATGGGGTTTATTTTGATGTATCAAAATTTAAAGAATATGGAAAATTATCTCATCAAAAAATAAATTTTCTGAAGAGAAATGTGAGAAAAGAGCTTAATGAAGAAAAGAAAAACAAAGAAGACTTTGTTTTGTGGAAGTTCTCAAAAAAAGACGAGCCTTCTTGGGACTCTCCTTGGGGGAAAGGCAGACCAGGATGGCATATAGAATGTTCTGCAATGTCTTATTCCATTTTAGGAATCCCATTTGATATTCATGGTGGAGGACAAGATTTAATATTTCCGCATCACGAAGACGAAATTGCTCAAACAGAGGCGGCTTATGGCGTTGAGATGGCAAGATTCTGGGTGCATAATGGGCTGGTAAACATAAATAAAGTAAAGATGAGCAAGAGCCTGGGCAATTTTAAGACACTTCAGGATTTGTTAAAAGAGTATTCCGGAGAGGTAATACGATATTTTGTAATTTCTACACATTATAGAAAGCCGATAGACTTTTCAAAAAAACTTCTTGAAAATGCCAAAAATTCTTTTTTACGCCTAAAAAGATTAGTTGAAGATATAAAAGAAGATAATTCTGAGAATACCTTATATCTTGAAAAGTTTAGAGAAGCAATGGATGAAGATATAAATACACCGAAGGCTCTTCAAGTATTATGGAATTTAGTAAGAGACAATAAAGCGACTGGAAAAATTCAAGCCATAAAAAAAATTGATAGCGTTTTTTCTCTAAACCTCTTGAAAAAAGAAGCTTCAGACATACCAGAAGAGATTTTAGTATTGCTAAAAAAGAGAGAAGAAGCCAGAAAAAAAGGCAACTGGGGTCTGTCTGATAAAATTAGAGAAGAAATAAAATCTCACGGTTTTTCTTTGGAAGATACTCCAACTGGACAAAAAGTTTCTAAGATATAATTTGCGAAAGTTTATATATACCATATTATATTTTTTTTTATGGAGTTCAATAATGAAACAATAAAAAAGATAATTGTGCTTCTTCTAATTTTATTTTTTGGTATAATTGTATTCTTCGTAATTAAACCAATTTTTCTTTCAATAATAGGAGGACTTTTTCTCGCGTATATCTTCTTTCCACTTTATAAAGTCTCTTTAAAAATATTCAAATTCAAAAATTTAACAGCCGTTATTATAACATTGTTTGTTATATTTATTTTTATTTTATTATTCTGGCTTGTTCTTCCAACTTTAATAAGAGAGATATTTAACATTTATACTGTTTCTCAAAATCTTGATGTAAAGAAGATTTTAACTGCTATTTTTCCTTCTAGTTCTGAACAATTTATAACACAAATGGTATCTATGTTTAATAATGGTGTCACTAAAGCAAGTTCTTTGATTTTAAACTATTTAATGGATTTCTTATTTAACCTTCCTAATCTAAGCATTCATTTATTTATAGTTTTTGCAGTATTTTATTTTGCATTGAAAGATTCCGAATATTTAAAGGAAACATTTTTGAGTTTGTCTCCATTTAATAAAGAATATGAAAAGAGTTTGAGCAAGCAATTTAATTCAATAACATATTCGTTAGTTTATGGTCAAATAATTGTTGGGCTTGTTCAAGGTCTATTTGCAGGACTTGGCTTTTGGATTTTTGGGATAAAAAATGTTTTTGTTCTTACGCTTTTGGCTATTTTATTTTCAATAATTCCGTTTATTGGTCCTGCGATAATTTGGGGGCCAGCATCAATATATCTTTTTGTAAAAGGAGATGTTACAATGGGTATTTTATTTTTAATCTATAATTTGACTGTTGTCTCTTTTATTGATAATGTTGTTAGAGGTTATCTTGTTTCTAAAACATCATCTACTTCTCCCGCAATTATTTTAATAGGTATGTTCGGCGGATGGTTTGTGTTTGGAATTATGGGAATGGTTATAGGTCCTTTAGCTCTTGCTTATTTAATGGTATTTTTACGTGCTTATAGAGAAGGAACACTGGTAAAATTTTTTGCCAAATAAAAAAAAGAGAAAATGAGATTTAAGGTAAAAAAGATAAAAATTAGTGCTGGAAGGCCAATTGTTTTTCTTAATAAAAATGCTGCTGCGAAATTAAATGTCTATGTAAATGACCGAGTTGCAATTTTAAGTGAAACGCAGAAAATTTTTGCTATTGTAGATATAATAAAAGATTCATTAAATTCAGATGAGATTTATTTGTCAGAAGAGGCGCTTGATTTTCTTAGAATAAAAGCTGGCAATTTTGTGGAGGTTACAGATGCATTAGAGCCAAAGAGCAATGAATATATTTTAAAAAAGATGAATGGAAAAAAATTAAACAAAAAAGAAATATTTGCTATAATACGGGAGATTGTTGGAAATCATTTAAGCGAGGCAGAAATATCTTATTTTGTTTCGGCAGTTTATCATCATGGAATGGATATGGAAGAAACAAAATATCTTATTGAAGCTATTTGTAAAACAGGGCAGATTTTATCTTGGCATTCAAAGCAGATTGCAGATAAACATTCGATTGGAGGAATTCCTGGAAATAGAACAACTCCGATAGTTGTTTCAATTTGTGCGTCAGACGGCATTATAATGCCAAAGACCTCTTCTCGTGCGATTACAAGCGCGGCTGGAACAGCAGACACAATAGAAACTATTGCGAGAGTAGATTTTTCAGCTGAAGAACTAAAAAAGATAGTAAAAAAAACAAATGCGTGTCTTGCGTGGGGCGGTTCTCTTGGACTTGCTCCGGCAGATGATAAATTAATAAGAGTTGAGAGACTTCTTAATATAGATCCTGAATCCCAACTTATTGCTTCAATACTTTCAAAAAAACTTGCCGTTGGAAGCAAGTATGTCCTTATTGATATACCTTTTGGAAAGGGAGCAAAAGTCAATCTAAAAAAAGCAAAAATATTAAAAGAGAAATTTTTGCGACTATCAAAATACTTTAAAATAAAGATGGAGGTTACAATAACTGATGGAAAAGAGCCAATAGGCAATGGTGTTGGCCCTGTTCTTGAGATTAATGATGTAATTAGAGTTTTAAGGAGAGAAAATCCTCCTAAAAAACTTGAAGAGAAAAGTGTTATGCTTGCGGGAAAAATTATTGAGATGCTTGGTCATTCAAAAAAGGGGAAGGGAATGGAAAGAGCGAGAGAACTTCTCGAATCTGGTGCCGCTTATAAAAAATTTGAAGAAATAATAAACGCGCAAGAAGGAAAAGTTAGATATTTGCTACCTGCAAAGATAAAAGAAGAAATAAAAGCAAAAAAAAGAGGAAAATTAATAGAAATAAATAATCAAAGAATAAACTATATAGCCAGAATACTTGGATGTCCTGAAAATAAGAATGCGGGTGTTTATTTGTTGAAGCATTGCGGAGAAGAAGTAAGAGAAGATGATGCTTTGATGATTTTATACTCTCCTTCTTCTGATAAATTAAAGGGTGCTTTAAATTATTATTACGAGAATAATAATTTATTTGTAATAAAATAAGAGCGGAAGGAGGGAGTCGAACCCTCGTCCTCAGCGCCACAAGCTGATATTCTACCGTTAAACTACATCCGCCATTTATTAAAAAATAATTCCAAATATAAAAACATTTGCTTGATGATTATTAAAAAGATTTAAAAACCAATTTTGACAAGTTCTTTTATGGCTGAAGGGTTATATCATTATTTAAATGAGGCTTGGAAGAATCTTCCAGCTGAGACTATTAAGGATCGCTTGATTCAGTGGAGAAGAAGCAAGTCGATAGAAGAAGTTGAAAAACCTCTTCGTTTAGATAGAGCAAGGGCGCTTGGTTATAAGGCAAAAAAAGGTTTCTTTGTAGTAAGAGTTAGATTAAAAAGAGGAGGTAGAAAAAGAAGGAAAATAAGGCACGGCAGAAAATCAAGAAGACAGCACATAAGAAAAATATTAACTATGAATTATCAATGGGTTGCTGAAATAAGAGCTGCAAGAAAATATAGGAATCTTGAAGTCCTGAACTCTTATCCAATAGGAAAAGATGGAAAATATTATTTCTTTGAGGTAATTATGGTTGATCCAAATATGTCTGAAATTAAGAAAGATAAGGATTTGTCTTGGATTGCAAACGGAAAGAATTTCAAAAGAGCAGAGAGAGGTTTGACTTCTGCAGCAAAGAAATCAAGAGGATTAAGCACGAAGAGTCATAATATGAAAGTAAGACCAAGTTTAAGATCTTGGAATAGAAGAGGGAAATAGTTCTTAATTTTGAATGTTCTTTTATAGTTATCTTTCATTACATTTATTAACTTTAAATTTATTAATTTAATATGAAAAATAGGAATGTTGGATTTTTGATTATCGGCGTTGCTTTGATTTTAATTTTAATTGTGTTTTTGTTTAATAATGCGCTGAGAAATATAGTGAGAACTACATGTAGTCACGGACCTTCTTGTTCTATGTATCAAACCATATCAACCCAGACATATCTTAGTCTTGCTATTGCCGGAGTTATTCTTATCATAGGAATATTTTTGGTTTTTGCAAAAGAAAGAGAGAGAATATTATTTAGGAAAGTTGAGAAGAAAAGAAAAATTAATCTAAAAGGATTAGACAAAGATGAGAGGAGAGTTGTTGAAATTCTTAGAAATGAAAATGGTGCAATATTTCAATCTACGCTTATGGAGAAGATGGGAATAGGAAAAGTTAAGGCGACAAGGCTTCTTGACCGACTTGAAGCAAAACAGATAGTTGAAAGAAAAAGAAGAGGGATGAATAATATTGTTGTTTTGCTTGGAAACTAGTTTCATCAAAGAGGTTATAATTCTGTTTTTCTTTTAAGAAATAATTAAATTTAGGGAGGTAAAAATGAAAGCTTGGATAATTGTCGTAGCAATTACAGGCCTTTTGATTGTGGCTAGCATTGTGTTTGTTGTTGGAAAATCAAGTGTGCAACAAGTTCAAAAGGCAGATGCTGCAGAAGTAAAAAACCCCGTATGTGGTTGTGGTGGACAATCTGAGGAAGGTTGCTACAGACTTAATAGCGGATGCAACTGCGCAAATGCTGAAAGCAAATGTAATTGTAATAAATAACATTGAGAAAACTTCTTATGTTGAGTTATTTTATCTTTTTTATTTTATTTAGGATTTCTTTTTTTATTTTTCTATTTTTGTATGTTTGACCGAATCTTACGAGAATCCAATTTAATTTTCCCCAGTATGCTTTTGAAAATAGGTTTTTTAGGTCTTTTTCTATTTTATGCTGTTCTTTATGTTTTGTCCAACCAAGATAATTAGAGATGTAACTAACGTGAGTATCTACTCCGATTGTTTTATGGCCTTTTTCTGCAAGGAACACATTTGCCGTTTTTCTTCCAATGCCTGGGAGTTCAACGAGTTTGTCAAAATCAATTGGGACCTTGCCTTGATAGTCGTTAATTAAGATTTTTGATAAATTTGAAATGTTCTTTGCTTTTGTCTTATAGAAATTAACAGGCCTAATTATTTTTTCTATTTCTTTTATGTTTGCTTTAGACAGCTTTTTTAATGAATTATATTTAAAGAATAACCTTTCTGCTGTTGGAATTGTTTTCTTGTCTGTTGTCCTTGCGCTCATTAGTATTGCTATGAGTGTCTTCCAATCGCTGTCCCAACCATCTGCGGCGAGGCGCAACTCTTCTCCGAGTTTTTGTATTTCTTTTAGTTGTTTTATTGCTCGCTCTTTTTTCATATTTAATCTAACGAGAGGTATTTAAAAAATGCTTCTATTTTTAAATTATTAGATGCCTGAATGTTTTGGGATTATTTCTTATTTTTGTCGGGGAATTGTTTTAGTTTTAGTGTTTTTTATTAATCTTACAGGATATCTTCTATTCGAAGGGGTGAGCAATTCTGGTATAAATATTATAGGGATTGTTCTTGTTATTACTGGAATTTGTTTTATGTCTTATGGGCTTAGGGAGAGATTAAGGAGCAGAAAAGTTTCGCAGGCATAATAAGTGCATTATTTTGCAAGAGAAAGATGTAGGGAGATATATGGCAGAAGTCAGAGTGCAGAAGAATTTAGGGAATATATTAGAAGTTAATAAAAAGATTAAAAAAGATTTTAAAGTTGTTTATTTTTTAATTTGTATGAGAGAATTTGTTTATTATTCAAGAACTGCTCCGACATCCGGGAATTTCGGAGAGGATTTAATGAAAGCCGGAAGATTAGACATAGCGATTCATACTGTAATAGCGGCTTTTTTTCTAAGTCATAAAATGAGGACAGATGTTCGACTTCATCTATGTTTTGCTGGTCCGCCAGATCCTCCAAAGCATTTAGACATAAAACCCGTGATTGAAGGAATAACAGGGGTTGATAAGATTTATTTAAGTAAAAAAGATGTTGCAAAAGTAATTAAAAAGATGCTCTATAAATATAAAGAGGGAGAGAAAAGAGAAGTCTTTCCTGGCTATTGGATAGAGAAGAAAGGATTTTTAGAAGTGATTAAAGAATTAAGCGAAAGCGGAAGAAATCTTTACATATTAGATAAACAAGGGGAAGATATAAGAAAGATTGAAATAAATGAAAACCCTGTTTTTATTTTAGGCGATCATAGAGGGCTTCCAGTTAAAGAACTAAAAAGATTATTTCTAATTTCAAAGCCAATTTCAATAGGAAAAAGAACCTATTTTGCTTCTCAAACAGTTGCTATTGTAAATAATGAAGTTGATAGACGCGAGGACGGAATCTTTTAATTATTTTGTCAAGCCAAAAGAATCGCTAAATTCCTGTATTAAGTTGAATTTTATTAGGTAATTTATTCCTTTTTCTGTTATTGCATAGGTCTTGTTTTTTTTATTTCTTATTTCTATTAAGAAATCCTTTTCTATTAATTCTTTTAGATATGCTTCAAGCATTTGATATGATAGATTTGATTTTGATAAGATTTGCGTTGGCTTTATTTTACCATTTCTATTTTTTACAACTTCCAAAATATCCCTTATTATCTCAAGTCTGCTTCTTTTTCTTGTCATTTTTTAAGATATTTATTAAATTAAAAAGCAAAAGAAGGTAGGCTATGCTTTCTATTAAGTGAGCAATAATAAAATGCATATCGCATTTTTCAAACAGAAAAAAAGGCAGATTCTTAGAAGCAAAAACAAACTCAACTCTTGTCAAAAGCAATAAGACAAAAGCGATAAAGGATATTAATGTTTTTGTTTTTCCTGTTTCATAATATCTTTCAAGAAAATAAATGCTCAAGAAAAGCAAAAATACTGCCGAGATAGGATATAATAACCAGTTTCTGCTCGTGCTAAATAAGATAGGCACAATTCCTAATAGAGTTAACAATACATAAAGCTTCGCGTTTTTCAATTCAAAAGCCATATAGACAAGGGTTACTAAACCCATTATAAAAAGCACAGAATATAAGAAGAATATTAAGTTTGTCAGCGAGATAATTTGATTAATTTCGACAATAAAAATTCTGTTGTTTCTCTTTGTAAGAAAGAACAGATTTAAAAAAAGAAGAACAAGATAGGAAAGAGAGATAAGAAGAAATCCAATTGAGAAAAACTTATGCTCTTTTTGTTTTGTTAAAGTGTATATCTTGTTTGCATAAAAAGAAATTATTAAAGCAATTGTGAAGAAAAAAAATTCAAGAATGGCGCTTGTTCCGACGAACCAAGAAGGAACAAAGTATATTGAGCTCATAATATAGATTATAAAGAGCGGTTTTTAAGTTTTATGAATTTTATGCGGGGAGCAGGATTTGAACCTGCGTAGGCACTAAGCCACAGGATTTCTTATGGATACATCCTGGCTTATTTTCCTCTAACGAGGAAGTGACATCTTAAGTCCTGCCCATTTGGCCGCTCTGGCATCCCCGCACACAAAACTATAAAATAAAAAAGGTTATAAATATTACTAATTGAGATTTTTTTATGGATGAAGAAAGAGAAAAAAATGAAAATTCATTTATTAAAAATTTGAATCAAGAGATTTTATCTCTAATCCCCGGGAATCTTATACTGGAGTTTTCCAGATATTTTAAACAAAAAGAAGAGACGAGAAAAGCAGACATTGAATACTCTATAAGAAAAAGCCCTAATTATGAAGTTACAGATTTTTCTTTTTTAAAAAATAAAATTTCTTTTTCTTATATTAAAGGAACAATTATTGGCTCTATCGTAGAGCTTGTTAGTTATGCTACTCCTTTGATTTTCTTCTTAAAACAAGATTTTAATTTAAGAAAAAATATGTTGACTTCATTTGCAATCACATATCTTGCATTAACTACGAGAAGTTTAATAAGGGATGATATAATTAATAGAAGATTAAAGGAAAGCGAGTTGGAGGATATTTTAAGACAAAGAATAAAAGAGCAAGAAGAATATTTAAATAAAAGATAATCTATTTTTGTCAATGGAAATCATTGAAAAACTTAGAACTGAGTTAAAAATAAGAGGATTTTCTCAGATGACAATCAGAAATTATTCTTTTTTTGCGGAAAAATTTTTAAAAAGAATTAACAAAAATCCGGATGAACTTAATGAAGATGATGCGAGATTGTATTTATCTGAATTATTTGATTCAAAATCAAAAAATACAATTCTTCTTGCGGTTGCTTCTCTTAAATTTCTTTTTACAGAAATTCTTGGCAAGGAATTTTCCAAAATAAAAACGCCAAAAAAAGAGAGAAAGCTTCCAGAAGTTCTGACAAAAGAAGAAGTGAAAAAATTAGTGGATAGCGCGGATAATATTAAATCTCGTTTAATAATATTAATGCTTTATTCGGCAGGTTTAAGAGTTTCAGAGCTTGTTAATCTTAAAATCTCTGATATAGACTTAAAAGAGAAAATTGGATGGGTAAGAAAAGGAAAAGGCGGAAAAGACAGAATATTCAAAATATCTGATACTCTTATTGAAGAATTGGTTGTTTATCTTAAAAACAAGGAAAATTATCTTTATGTGTTCTCAAAAGAAAAGCCTCTCACAACACGAAATATTCAAAAAATAATTTCCCATACAAAAAAGAAAGCACAAATTAACAAAAAAGTAACTCCCCATACTTTAAGACATTCTTTTGCGACCCATCTGTTAGAAAACGGAGTTGATATAAGAATAATACAGGCACTATTGGGGCACTCTTCTCTTAATACTACGCAGGTTTATACTCATATCTCAACTGAACAAATAAAAAACATTCCTAATTTATTGGAAGGAATAAATATCTAAGAAATTAATCTTTTTATATTCTCTATATTATCTGCGACATCTTGCCCTTTTTTTGTCAGCTTTATTAACTTTATTCTTCCTTTTTTTTCAAAAGTAATCAAGCCGAGTTTTTCTAATTCCTGTAAAATTTTAACTGCATGGCTGTAAGTGCAATCCACTTCTTTTGCCAGAAGACTTCCATATCTGGCTCTTGCAATTCTTTTTAGGGCGATTAGCATTAATGCTGGTTTCTTTCTGAAGAATATATCAATGTTTTCTTTCATTTTCGTATTTGTAAAATATACTTTACAATCTATATATCTGAGTTCAATAGAACCTTTTAAATCTTTCTCCTAAAATGTTACTTTTCTAAGTAGCAAAAAATAAATAGAAAAAATAGTTTCTATTTAATTAAAAAACAATCACGAAATTTCCGAGTTCTTTTTTTAAAATTTCAAAGGCACTAACATCCATTTTCATTTTTAATCTATCTTTTGTATTTTGCAATGCTTTTTCAAGAGCCTCTTTATTTGAATCTATTAGTTTTTCTCCTTCTATCTTTTTTATGCCTTCCTGACTTGTGATAAAAATCCCTTCGTTTGTTAAGACAATATCTGCTTTTTTTTCCTTATCATAAATTATTGGAATTATTCCTTTTTCTGTTATTATAAGTTCTTTTCTTTGAACATATTCAACTAATGTTGTAATCAAATCTGTTGCATCGCGACTTATTCTGTGCATCTCACTCTCGCTTATTTTATCCAAATTTTTAACAACGCCGAGAACTTCTTTTCCTATGTATTTCATTCTTGGAGGAATCTTGCCTGTTCTTATCAACTGCGCATCCATCTCTTCTAAAAGCTTGCTATCGCTTTTATCACCAAATATGTTTTTTAGCAATTCTTTGGTTTCTTTATAAACTCTTTCTGCTGTTTTTTCAAGCAATCTTTTTTCCAATTTTTCTCTAACTTTTTTTATTTCTTTTATGTATTCATTTGCTTGCTGAAGCAATTTGTCTATTTCTTCTCCTTTAATTTTAGTTAATTTTCCGTATTCATTTTCTTTATACATTTTTACTATTTTTTCAAGAAATTCCCATTCCTTTTGTTTCATCACTTTTTCTCTCTCAATTAATACTCTTTTAACTTCTGACGCCATTGTTTTTGGAACAGGAGGGGCTTCTCCTGCGAGCATCATTAGTGCTTGTGTCGGCGTTACAACACCCCAATAAATGTCAATTAATGCATCAATTAGGCGCCTATTTACAAGAGATTCATTTTGCTCGCCTGATTTCATAAACATATCAACTGCTTCTGGACTTGGCTTTATCTTTCCCATTTTTAAAAGAAGTTTCCAAGGGATAAATGTTCCTCTATCGTAGAATGGAATTCCATCACGAATAAATGTAAATATCACAGGGTGCGCATCTTTTACATTCTGCCAAAAATCAGTCAATAAATAAACCTGTACATTCAAAATGTTTCTTACTCCTGCAAGAACGCTCGCCTCTTTTATATAATCATATATAATACCTCTTAATTTCTCAAGCAGTTCAATTCTTGACATTCTTTTTACATCAGTGTCATCAATTATAACAAAAGTATCTACATCTGAATCCTTTCCAGCAGAACCTCTAACCAAGCTTCCGCCGATGCAATAACTTGCAACATATCTTTCAAATTTATTTAATACAAGCGATTTGTGTATATTAGCTACTCTTAAACAACCAAGAAATCCTTTATCATAAATTGGAAAACTAACAGAGATAGCATCTATTAATTCAAATTTTGAATCAAGCCCATAATTCCACAAATCAACAGGAGTTTTTATCAGCACCCATATATTTTCTTCTGTTTCTTTTGCGAGTTTTATAACCTCTGGTTTTATTTTTTCAATACTTTTATAATGGTCTTCTGGAATTACCATAAGGAACAAGACGGGTTTTTTTTCGCACATTTCCTTTGGTATTTCTTCATCTTCTTGAAAAATCTTAAGTGCATTTTCAGGAATAATGCTTAAAGATAATGTAAAAGAAAATTTCTTTAAAATTGTTTTTTTCAAATTTTCAAATTTAGACTTTATTTCTTCAAATTTGTTTATTGAATCCTCTTTCTCAGTTTTAATATCTTTATTTTCTTTATAAGAAGAAATTTCATTGATAAGGTTTTTTTGTTTTTCTTCTTCCATAAAAAAGAAAGTTTTTTCCCTTATTTAAAGCTATCTAAGTGTGATTTTTAGATTAAAGCGTTTTATCCACTCTCTTAAATTACTAAACTCAAGTCTTCTTTCTCTATAATCTGCCCATATAAAATCAATCTTTTCTTTCATTTTTCTGTCTATTTTAGAAGAGTGCTTTATAATTATGTTGTTGTTTTTAGCGAAATCATTTATCATTTTGTTATTAAGGATGGATTTTATTTCTTCACTTAAATAGAATATTTTGAATTCTTCTTCTGTTCCTTTCTTTAAAACTATCTTATTTATGCTTCTTAAAAGCAATTTTGAAGAAATTTTTGATACTTCTATTCCTTTAATAATCTTTCTGGTTTTTAGATTTATCATAAGGATACAGTAATTCATTGCTCCTTTTGATATTTTTCTTGTAGTTAGATAAATTGCTTTTTCTCTTAATCTTATGGCATATCTAATTGCTAAAATGCAAAATATTGTTAAAATTAAACTCATTAAACTTAGGAGAGTTAATAATATTTTATTCCAGGAGCTTTCAAAAGGACTAAGTTTAACTATCTCGCACTTTCTTGGGCACGGGCCACCGCAATCAATTCCTTCTTCTCCTTGATTTTGAATTCCGTCTGAACAGGTTGGACATGCTTTGCATGGACCTCCACAATCTACCAATATCTCACAAGAACCATGATGGCAGTTTTTTATACCATCTGAACAATTTGCATCTTTAACAAATATACATTCCCTAAATTCTTTTTTTATCTCTTTTGTACAATTATTAACATCAAAACAATCTCTCTCCTGGTAACCGCAAATAATTCCTTCTGTCTTAAAGTTTTTTGCACATTGCAAACTAATATTCGTAAATTGTTCAGATGTTATTTTTTTTTCTTCTAATGCTGTTAAAATATCATAACATTCGCTCCATTCTGTGCAACCGATTAGTGATTCACATTTTTTAAGCGGGGCAGCTGCTCCCCCTATTGAAATGCTCGGCGTTTTTCTGCTTTGAATCACACTTAAATTAAATCTTCCGCAAGTTGTCTTCTTGTCGCCATTTTCTCCGCATATCTCTATTTTTGGATGAATTGATAAAAGAGGTTTATCAGTAACACACACTTCTACTTCATACTCTCCTAAATGCTCTTTTGTAAATGTAAAATTAATAAATCCTGTTTCATTTATATTAAATATTTGTGTTTTATTTAATATAGTTAGATTGAAACTTAAATTACCTCCTTTTCCATCTCCACTTTCTATATCTGATGCATTTATTTGCATCGCGAATTCAACAGGATCAGAATCGATATTAATTGTTATATTCTCAAGGTATAATGTTGGTGCATTATTTATTTCGATTACAGATATGTTTATTATCTTAAAGTCGCAATATTCCCCGTCTGTTACGGACAAATTAATGGAATAATTTCCAACTCTGTTCTTTCTTATTATTCCAGAGTATATACGATTGTAGGTTATTGTTTTATTTCCTTCTTTCCAGTTTCCCGCAAGAAAGAAAGGATTAATTGGTTCAATAGCAAATATTAGTTCTTCTTCATCTATATCATATGCACTGACTTTTATATTCGTGTAATTGTTTTCACAAACATAACTTTCATTTTCAATATTTATTAAAATAGGTGCAGAATTTGGAACAGCAACTGAAAAGAACACTTCCTGAGTTCCGCTTATATTATTGCTGTTGTTAGCGTAAACAACCAATCTATTTGAACCCTTGGAAGCATTAAAAGTGATATTTGGTTGGAAATCCAGATTAAAAGAGTAGAGTTGGTTATCTTTTAATGACCATAAAAAGTAAGACCATTTTTCAACAATTGGCGAATATTGGATTATATTTAACCAAAGAGTAAAAGGGCCCTCTCTATTTTCAAAATAGTATGTTATATTTTTTGGTTCAACTACTGAAAAATTAATTTCGGGGGAAAGAATTACTATTCTTATTGTTCCTTCAAGAATAGATAATCCTACTATATCTTTTTTCTCTCTATGAACAAGCAGAAATTTTGAAGTAAAAAAAATTCCTATAGAAAGAAAAACTAATAAAAAAAGTAGTGTTATTATTTTAAATTTCTTTTTCATTTGCTCCTCGCAATCTGTTTTTATTATTAATTCAATCTATAAAAATTTATCTTTGTTATTTTAAATTAATTTTTACTCCTTTTTTTCTTATTGACTTAAACTCACTTAAAATAAATAGGAAGGTTAATATCGCTGAAATAGCCCAAAAGAGATATGCAATGTATCTCCATTTAAACCATTTTTCTTTTTTGCAAGGAGCACAAACTCCGCCACAATCAATTCCTTCTTCTCCTTTATCTAATAGACCGTTAAAGCATTCTCCACAATTTTCAAAATCTCCTTGTGTAAAAAGTAAATTAAGTTTTCCTTCTTTTATTAATACATTAGAAGGGATTATTCCGATTATTTTGTTTGTTGCCTTATCTTTGATAGAAAAATAAATTTCACCACATTTCTCTTCTTTTCCTATGTTTATTTCACTTTTTTCAACGCAGGGCTTTTCCTCTCTATAATCTTCAACGCATTTTGCAGAATCTCTGCATTTTCTTTCTTGATAACCATTTAACTTTATTAATCCCTGCATTACATCGATTGTTCTTCCAGTGAAGTCGCATCTGCTCCAATTTTCACATTCAAAACTGAAGTTACAATTATTTGAACAAGGTCTTTTTTCAATGTGCTCTATTTGACACCCATCAGTGCAAATTCTTTTTTGCACAAAAGTGCTATTTTCCTCTTTGCATTCTGCCCACTCCGTGCAATTCCAAATAAGTTCACAATCACTAAAATTAGCGGTTTCTTTATAAATTAACTCAAAGTCTTCTTCTCTAAGTATGGAAGAGTTAGCAATGCTTTCTTGTGTATTATTATTGGTAATATTTTTTGTTTCATTTTTTTGAACAGCTGCTCCGCTTCCTGAGTTTCCTGTGCTACCACTAGAAGATTCTTTTTGCTTTTCATTTATAAATAGTGTGAGATTTTGGCAGGTTGTTTTATTTAAGGCAGTTTCACTGCAAATTTCTTCTAATCTTGGATGAGGATTTCTAAGTCCTGAGTCGGTCGCACAAATCTGCAGGATATATTCTCCTTTATACTGGTTTGTATCTTCTACATAAATTGTTCCATTAGATGAGATGTTAAAAAAGGAAGTTCCTGAAATAAAACTCATATTAAAAGTTATATTATCGCTTAGATAACTCTCTCCATCTTCTAAATCAGAAGCATTTATTAGTCTATAAATTGTTGCACCTTCAACAATGGAAATATTTTCAAGGTTTGTAAATCTCGGCGCGTGATTTATCTCGATTACAGTTATATTAGTTTGATTCATGCTTGAAGAAATTCCGTCTGTAACATTAATTTGAATTATATGATTTCCGACTTTCTCTTTTCTTAGAACTCCTGAATAAAGTGTTATCTCTTTTATGCCTGCACCAGATACAAATGTCGGTGTTACAAAGAACGTCCCGCTAGGATAAATAGTAATGTTCATATTGTCATTCTCCGCATCATAAACATTAAAGTTTTTATTTAAAGAGCTATTTTCACAGACAAACATCTCTGTTTCCAGATTTTGAATTTGTGGTGGAAAGTTTCTAATAAAAAGCGAAACCATCTTATTCTCTGTGAGATTAACTTGTGTTTGATTTGGAGAATATCCGCTTTTTGTAACATTTATTGTGTAATTGCTATAAAATGTCCAAGTATATTTACCTGTTCTGCTATATTCATCTAACTCTATTTTTCCTATTGAACCGTTTTCATCTGTTAAATTATTAAATACAAGAACATTATTTTTATTTTTTATACTTACATTTGCATTTTGCATTGGAGTTTGAGAGCTTGCGTTTGTAATATTTGTCATTAGATACCATTTCATGTTCAATGTTCCTGTTCCGCCACTCTGCCATGTTGTTCTTATTGGAGAACCATTTTTTCTTGTTATATTAGTAAAATTCCAAATACCTCCTGTAACTAATGAACTTATGTTTAATTCGTAATCTTTTGATTCTAATATGCTATCTTTTATTTTGAAATTTACATTATAACTATTTATAAATATCGCGCTATTGTTAGAATTAATATACATATCTGAGAAGGAATTATTTAAATTAGCTGAATCTAAATAAATTCCTATATTAGATACATTAATAGTATTATTATAAAAAATATTTGACGAAGGTCCTGTTGATATTGAAATTCCTGTGTTTGATAGACCCATATCAAGAAGAGTATTTGAGAGAAATTGATTAGAATTAGTTCCATATTGAATTAAATTAATGATTGTCCCATAACTTCCTCTATGAATAATATTGTTAAAAGAGAAGATATTTTTATTAGAAGCAAATAGTTCAATGCCATAATAGCCTCCGTCTTTCATTTCAATTAGATTATTGGAGAAATTATTTTCATTTGATTGTGCATAAAGATCAATACCATCCCAAGAAGAATTAATAGTGTTTTGAGAGATTGTATTACTTAAAGCGCCGGATAAATAAAATCCGGTACTTCCATAACTCTCTGTGTTAATTTTATTATTATAGAGATTATTTAAATTAGCTGAATCTAAATAAACTCCATAAGCACCATCTGTTTCGGCATTGATTGTATTGTTATAAATTTCATTTGAAGTTGAAGATTGGACATGGATTCCATACATTGTTGAATTTATCTTATTATTATATAGGTTATTTAGAGAACTCGTTTCTAGATAAATCCCTTCCTTTTCTTTTGAGATAATTGTGTTATTAAAAATGTTTGTAGAGTTTGTTAAACTTAATTCAATAGCACTAGCATTTGTAATAATAACATTATTTTGAATTGTTCCATTGAATGTATTTGTAAAATAAATTCCTTTATTATAGTCATAATAATATGCTCCAGCATTCTCTATAATTAGACAATTCTTTATTGTTGTTTTGTTCTTTTCTGCATAAACGCCATAAAGATAACTTTGCGAATCCGCAAATGATATTGAATAACTATTACAATCAAGTGTAATATTCTTCCCTGTAATATAAAAACAACTTTCGGAAGAAGAAACATTATTTAATAAAAGATAAATTGAATTTTCATTAGAGAGTATTCCACATTGAGTTAAGGGATTAGTCAATATTGTGAAAGAATAACTTGCATTAGCTAAATTTTCTGAATAATCCCAACAATAAAAAGAGACATTGTAATTTCCTTTACCTAAACTCTCATTAACAGCGGTATATGAATCTGATGACATTGGATACATACTAATGTTTGTTGCTCCATTATCCAAAGAATAATTGCAATATCCGTTTTCATTTAGCGAGACATTAAAATAAACAGGCAGATAATAGTATGTAGTTCTATCTGGACTAGAAATATTAATTGTCGGAGGTGTTCCGTCATAATAAAAATAAACAGAATTAGTTCCTTCATTATTTGCTGAATCAATTCCTTTTATGTACAAGGTTACCCATCCTTCTGGTATGCTTCCTAAACTTGTATCACCACAAGAACTAAAATTGAAATAATTAATTCCGTCCCATGAATAGGAACAATTTACACTATCTCCATAAGAATATGAAAGAGAAAAATTATTTGGATTGTAATATCCATAATTAACAGGACTAGAAATACTAATTGTAGGAGGCGTGTTGTCATAGGTGAAAGATACAGAATTAGTTCCTTCATTATTTGCTGAATCAATTCCTTTTATGTATAAGGTTACACTTCCTTCTGGTATGCTTCCTAAATTTGTATTACCACAATACATAAACGGATAATAATTAGAACCGTCCCAAGAATAATAACAACTTACACTATCATCATAAGAATAAGAAACTCCGGGCCAGCTATTAGGACCATAAGTATTTCCTCCACTCGGACTAGAAATACTAATTGTAGGAGGCGTGTTGTCATAATAAAAATAAACAGAATTAGTTCCTTCATTATTTGCTGAATCAATTCCTTTTATGTATAAGGTTACACTTCCTTCTGGTATGCTTCCTAAATTTGTATCACCACAATAACTAAACGGATAATACTCATAGCCATTCCAAGAATAATAACAACTTACACTATCATCATAAGAATAAGAAACTCCGGGCCAGCTATTAGGACCATAAGTATTTCCTCCACTCGGACTAGAAATACTAATTGTAGGAGGTGTTTCATCCCAAGAACAGCTAGAAATATAACTGCAAGCCATACTTCCTAATTCAGAACAAGAGCTTAATCCTGGATTATCAGTGCAATTGCTTCCGTCCCAATAACAAACGCCAGATGTATCTTCACAATAACTTTGTCCGTATGAAGTTAAATCAGAGCAAGAGCCATAGAGAGTTCCTGTACAAAGAGGATCAACAACATAGTCGAAT
>Ga0078972_1003485_pt1 | contig 46975 bp, 39 predicted proteins | sample YelNatPaOPGAMG01_FD_67568 | JGI IMG/M metagenome (GOLD analysis project Ga0078972, IMG submission 67568) | Hot spring thermophilic microbial communities from Obsidian Pool, Yellowstone National Park, USA - OP-RAMG-01 (SPADES assembly) (version 2) | ecosystem: Environmental > Aquatic > Thermal... | reverse complement strand
CCCCCACCGCCCGCCCCCCCCCCCCGCCTCCCCCGGGCCCCCCCCCCCCTGTGGGGGGGGCCAGGGGCGGGGCCCCCAACCGGTCAATGAACAGTCAACCTCCAAAACACTCGACAGTACCAATCATGAAACCGTGCAGAAAGTCTGGGCAGATTCTGCAACATTGTACTCCAAAGGCCGCACTGTGGTGACAAACCGAGGAAACTCGCAGTGTGAAAATCTTCGCAAATATGGTCGATTTCTCAATATAACAATTCAGCGCGGCGCAGCCGCAACCGAATGATCGCGTCGAAATAAATGCGTCCGTTCCATGCGTGGCACTCTGTCGCACCGCGCTGAGGCACTGGAAATCGGGCAGTGCCTGACGCGGAGCCCGGCCAACCACACCCAACTATATTCTTCCTTCGTCTGCGTCGATGTAATCGACGAATGTTTTTATGTCATCGCGGTGTTCCATGCCGGACTCGCGTTTGCGGCGCTCGAGCAATGCCTTGCCGTTTGCGTCGTCCGGGGCGGGGTAGGATAGCATCCGCTCGCGGTGGGCTTGTTTTTCGGCTTGTGACTTGCGCACGTGTTTGCGGACCCAATCGCAAACCTCGCCGTCTGTGATCGAGTTCTTGACGACTTCGATCATTTGCTCGTGGGTGAGGCCGGCTGCGGCGAGCCAGGCGGCGTCGAAGCCCTTGCCGAAATTCGGTTGGTAATCAGGAGCGAGTTTGCCGGCCAGATGCAGCCTGATTTTGTCAATGTAACGCGGCAGGTGCATCCACCCGTCCATTGTTTCGCGCGGGCTGCGCGGATAAATGATGTCAGCCATGGCAAGATAATTGATCGGAGGCCGAGTTGATGTCAAATCACGGCGGCGTTAGGTCACTGGCCGAACAGGCATGTGGAGGCATAACTGAAGAACGGGCGTTGCCATTCGCAGCGCCTTGTTTGTTTCGCCAACCCGGGGATGTTGCCGGCGACTCTTTCGGACATGTGTACCTTCAGCCAGGTGGAGGTTCCGGGCCAAAGAGCGTTTTGTCCCATTATTCTGCGCTCGTGGAATTCTGCGCTTGTGGATTGTTGGCGGGAGTTTATCCTCGGCCGTCTGCGAGTCATTGAACAGCTTTCACAAAATGAGGAACCACTCGGCATCTGTCCGGCGGCTTGACGAGGCGCTGGTCGAGCGCGGGCTTTGTGAAAGCCGCGAGCGCGCGAAACGCGCAGTGTTGGCCGGCATGGTCAGTGTCAATGGCGAAAGGAGATGCAAGCCCGGCGATCGTGTTCATCTCGAGGACGAAATCTCGATGATTGCCGCAGAACGGTACGTGAGCCGCGGTGGATACAAGCTGGAACATGCATTGAAGGTATTTGGCATTGATGTTCGTGGAATGGTTGCGCTTGACCTTGGCGCATCGACAGGCGGGTTTACGGACTGTTTGCTTCAGCACGGCGCTGCAAAAGTGTACGCGGTCGATGTTGGTCACGGTTTGCTGGCATGGAAACTCCGCAACGACAAACGCGTCGTTGTCATGGAGGGCGTCAACGGGCGTTATCTGGAGGCGGCAGACTTTCCCGAACCGTTCGACGGAGTTGACGTCGGCACGATCGACTGCTCGTTCATATCGCTTCGTCACCTGCTGGTGCCTGTTGGACGACTCGTCAAGGCGGGCGGTTTCATCGTGCCCTTGGTAAAACCGCAGTTTGAGGCCGGCAAGCTCGAAGCTGATCGTGGACGGGGTGTAATAAGGGATCCAGAGGTTCGCGAGCGTGTTTTGGCTGAATTGAAGGAATTTGTCGGTGGCATTGCGGATTTACGCTGGCGCGCAGAGACTGAATCGCCAATTCTTGGCCCGGCAGGCAACCGCGAGTATTTGGTGTTGATTGAAAAAACTCGATAAACACATTCAGTGCGTCGGAATTATCGCGAACCCGGACAAACCGTCGAGCCGGGCGGTTTTGGCGAAGGCGGTTCGGTTGATCGAGAAGTCCGGTCGCAAAGTCTGTTGTGACGTTTCGACTGCGGCGCTCGCCGGATTCGAGGTCAAACGCTTTCAAGACGTGAAATCTGTGGCCCGCGCATGTCAACTGCTGCTGGCGCTCGGGGGCGATGGCACAGTGTTGCGAGTGGCGCGTGAAACGGCCGGCACGCCTGTTCCGCTGCTTGGGGTCAACCTCGGAACTCTGGGATTTCTCACGGCGAGTCCAGCGCAGGATTTGGAGGAGACTCTTGATGCGGTGTGGAGCGGCCAATGCCTTGTCGAGGCTCGAACGCTAATCCAGGCCGAGTACGAGTGCGATGGAAAATGTACCAGGGAACTGGCTTTGAACGATTTTGTCATCAGCCACGGAGCGGTGCCGCGGTTGATCGAGCTGGAAGTGTGGGTTGATAACGAGCTGCTGACACGGTACAGAGGTGACGGGCTGATTGTGAGTTCGCCGACTGGATCGACAGCGTACTCGCTGGCTGCTGGTGGCGCGGTGGTCAGTCCCAACGCCGATGTTTTCGCGCTCACACCAATATGCGCGCACACGTTGTCGAGTCGCTCTGTCATTTTGAGTCTGAGCTCGACGGTCACAGTTCGGTCTCTTACCGAGCGGGTTGAAGCGTCCCTTGCCGGGGATGGCCGGGCTTTGGCGCGGCTTCAGGCTGGTGACGTCGTCCGGTTCAGGCGGAGCCGCCATGCGGCGCATTTGGTTCGTCTTCCTGAAGCGTCGTTTTTCGACACGCTGCGTCGGAAACTCAACTGGAGCGGGTCGTCGGTTTGAGTGAGATCGGCACCGTCCCATACGGGAGATTTCATCGGGCCAGCGGTCGAACGTGCCATTGCGCCCGCATTGCTCAATTTGTTGCCTCCTCACCAGAATCTGTGGGTGCATGGTGGCTCTGGTAACCGCCCAAGGTTATGATACAAAGCAGGTTCCATCGCCCGATACGTGCGAAAACCATACGATCTTCTGGTCAGTACTCTGATTTTGTTGTTCAGACCCTCAACAGCACCCGCTGAAATCTCACCCTTGGCCCGAAACCAGTTCGAGATCAGTTCCCGGTGCGCCCGCGATTTCCGCGCCACCTGCATCATCGGCCTGATCCGGTTCCGCAGCGCTGTTGTGAGCGCTCCGTCCTGTTTGCTCCCTGGGACTACTCACCACTCTTGGGAAAAACACCGCTCCACTCCGGTACAGCCGGCTCAGTTGATCCCCGCAGAACCCGATCGGTTCTGCTCAGCGCACACAGACATTCAGCCCGGGCATTTTTAAACCGTGATTTTCAGGCCAATTTTACGCCGCGCGCCACACTGATTGACCCGGCTCAAATCCCGGCCCCCTGACGATTTCGGAAGCGGTTCACCAGCGAAGTGTGTCCTGATCAGGTATGGCCATGAGCACGCGGGTCCACCAAACTGCCTCGGGCGTCAAAACCTCCCACCGACACGGCCGAAAGCTGTCTGCCGGCCAGACTTGTGGCTTGACAACAGCCCCACCCACTGGGCGGACTATCCTCCAAGATGCCGGCCCATGAAAAGCAATGCTCTTGACCCGCTCACGCGTGGAAAAAGCAGATTCTTATCATTTCATTTTACCACTGCGACTGCTATGTTTGTACTCCGGTACAGGTATAAGTTCGTTTGTTGGGCCGATGACATAAAAGAGCCGGGCCTGTAAAATGAATGTGGTCTTGGTTATCTTTAATGAGAGTGCACGAGTTCTGAAAAAGACGAAAGAGAGGACAAAAAATGTTACCCATTCCGTCCGGTCAAACCCTTAAATGGCTCCAACCCAACTGGCTCAAAATGGAATACGAACTGCACGCCGGCGAGGAAGTGGTGGCCACGTTGCGCTTCCGCAGTTCCTTTGGCACGCTGGCGACCGCTCAGAGCGCCGACGGCTGCTGGACGTTCAAACGGGTGGGCTTTTTCCAAACCCGCGTCACGGTGCGCACTTGTGACAGCGAGAACGACCTGGCCGTCTTCAAAAACAACACATGGAAAGGCGGCGGCACACTGATCTTGGCCGGCGGACGCGAGTATCCGGTCAGCACCAACTTTTGGCAGACCGAATACGCATTCCAAAATGCGCAAGGTGAACCGCTGGTGCGCTTCAAGACCCGCTGGGGCCTGCGTCAGCAGTCGGCCGAGGTGGAGATTCTGCCGGCGGGAGAGGACTTGCCTGAGCTGTCGTGGATGATCCTGCTCGGTTGGTATCTGGCAGTGATGATGTACAACGACTCGGCTGCCGCTGTGGCAGCTATGGGCTAAGAACAAAGACGGAGAGGCGATCCATGAAAAACCTGACTGCTCGTAAATGGTTGACCCGCTCTTGAGTCACTTTGGGCTCAGCCCTTGAAATTCGACAATCTTGTTGATTCCGCGGTGGGGAACGGTTAGTTACTGCGCCGTTGTGGCAAGAAAACTCCGTGTGTTGTTCAAAGGGGCAATCTACCACGTCACCACCCGTGGCATCGAACGGCGTCGGTTGTTCGACGATGATACAGATGAGGCGGCGGTTTCGCAGCAAATCCAGCGCCTGCGTCAACGCTCAGCGCGGCGCAGCCGCAACCAAACGATCGCGCCGAGCTAAATGCGTTCGTTCCAGGCTTGGCACTGCGTCGCGCCGCGCTGAAAAGGGCGACTTCGTCGCCCACGGGGGGATTTGCGAGGTGGATCAGTGAACGAACAGTTCGAAGGCAAAAGTCTCGAACCACGCGCTGATATGCGATTTCCGAGCAGATTATCCAATATTACACTCCAAAGGCTGCACTGTGGTGACTGCACTACTCGCTGGCAGAGAAGCAGATACTGACAAACTGAGCAAACCGGCAGTTTGAAAATCTTCGCAAATATGATCGATTTCTCAGTATAACTATGTGGAGGATGCGGAGTTGAGGGGGGCAGAGCGACTGAGCAGTACACTGGAAAAACGCGAAAAATCAGCACAAAGAGGTAAAATGTCAAATATCAAGGGCTGACCCCAAGCGTGCGCAACTGCTCGTGCTCGAGCGCGGCATTATCGAAGGCCGGCGCACGTTCGGCAACGTCATCAAATACATCAAGATGACCGCCAGCTCGAACTTCGGGAACGTGTTCAGCGTGCTGGTGGCCAGCGCGTTCCTGCCGTTCTTGCCGATGCTCGCCGTGCAGTTGCTCGTGCAGAACCTGCTCTACGATTTCTCGCAAATCGCCATCCCGTGGGATCGCATGGACGAGGACTTTCTCCGGCGACCGCGCCAGTGGAACGCGGGGACCATTGCGACCTTCATGCTCTGCATCGGACCGATCAGCTCCATCTTCGACATCACCACGTTCTGGGTGATGTGGCATGTGTTCGGCGCAAACACGCTGGCCGAACAATCCCTCTTTCAATCGGGCTGGTTCGTGGTGGGACTGCTGACGCAGACGCTCATTGTCCACATGATCCGCACCGAGAAAATTCCGTTCGTGCAAAGCACCGCTGCGCCGGTGGTGCTGGCCACAACGGCGGCGGTGATGGCCATTGGCGTGGCGCTTCCGTTCTCGCCGCTGGCCTCAGCCGTCAAACTGCAGCCGCTGCCGGCGGCCTATTTCCTCTACCTACCGCTCGTGCTGCTCGCCTATTGCCTGCTCACCCAGGCCGTGAAAGTGGCCTACATTCGGCGCTTCAAGAGCTGGCTCTAACACGCTGCCCAACAGGAAGTTGGCCTCACTCTCTTGCCCTCTGGCTGATAAGTAGTAGTATTCCAGCCGCGCAGCCTAAGCTGGCATCACTTCCTTGAGGCCAGCGCGGGGGAACCAATTTCCCCGTGTCGCACCAGCGACGTGGCGACATACGCTTCGCCATACGCGGCATAGACGCGGCCCGCACCAACGAAGTAGTTCCGCACCCTGGCTTTGGCCAAGCCCCGTGACCGCGCTCGAGGCAAACCACGCCCACGCACCAATTCGTTCAGCCGAATCAATTGTTCGGCTGCGACCTCATCGCGCCCATTGGGTTCAGTCGCACGCGGAGTTGGTAGAACCGGTTGGTGGCCTCGTCTGTCGAAACGCGGTCCCGAATGGTCAGTACCTCGTGGGTATCTTTGTCCACCAGACGGTGTAGGTTGGTCAGCGTCATCCAGTTGGGCGCGGTCAGGCTGCTCGCTCCGACGACCTCGCAGGTGGCGTCGGTGGCGGACTTGCTCCGGTCAAAGGTGAGCGCCCCGTAGGTTTGGCCGTTCGTATTGACAAAGCTGAACACGGACCAGGCATTGGTGCTGAATTCGTTCGGGTCGGTGCCGGCAGCATACTCGAAGGCGTTGGCGGCATTGTCCCCGTCCGGATCGGCGCCGGGAGCGATGATGTTGGTCGCGCATTCGCAGGGCCAATTGGTCGCCGTCCACATCTCGAACGACCGAAGCGGCAGGACGTGAAACGTGAACGGAGTCTCCAGGGACACGGTGTTGGTCGTATGTCCGATGCGCCGGCCTTCCGCTTGGAAATAGACGCGATAGAGGCCGCTGGTGGTAAACCCCCAGTTGTAGTGTGCATGCCCACCGACCGGGATGGTGAGGTAGTCGCTGGCGCTGATGCCATCGCGCGTGTCCATGACGACATCGAAGCCGCCCAAACCGCCGGCCTGCCAAACGAGGAATTGGCCCGGACCTTCCAGGCCGGTAAGCCAGATGGTCAACGGGTCGTTAAAGACGCCGGCGGGCATTTGCTCCGCCGACACGCCCACGTAGGGCACACCCGCATACGGATTCTGGGGCAGAATCCAGACCGGATCGCCCTCGTTGCCCAAAGGCGTGTCGGCGGGCAGGGTGAACTTCATGGACTCAGGGCAGAGCACCACGCATTGGTTGCTCGCGTACAACGTACCGCCGTGGTCGTCGTCGGAGGCCATCAGGCTCAGGGTGCTGGTGGCCGCGTTCCATTGCACCGACAGTAAATCCACGTGTTCCTGGGTGAAATAGTAGCAGGTAGCGCGGGCGATGGTGGTGAGCATCAGCCCGACCAGCAATAACCCGCCGTAGGAGCCGTTCTGGAATTGTCGCCGTCGCAGCATTTCGGAAGGTCGCCACTGGTCGAGCCGAATTGGAGGCTGGATGCGGCGCTCTGGCGAGACACCGCTGCGAATGGGAGAGCAGGCTTCAGAGTTCATGGTGATTGGAAAAACCCGGCGCCGTGGGAACGGAAGGTAAGGGCCGGCACCTCGGCGCCGGGGATTGGGTTGAATTAGTGATTACGGCGCGTGCAAAGACCCATCATCAGAACGCCGAGAGCCAACAGCACATAGGTCGAAGGCTCGGGCACGGCAGCAACCTCGAAGGTGTAGGTCACGTTGCCACTCGACGTGAAGAGGTTGCCATCCGCGAGCGTGCCGGAGCCCTCGAAGTCAATCCGGTAAATGCCCGGCGCGCTGAACGCCCAATTGACATGCTTGTGACCGCCAGCCGTGAGCGTGACTGCGTCACCGGGCCCAATGCCGTCGCCGGAGTTCATCAACACGTTGGGCGCGCCAAACATGTCGGTGATGTAAACCGCGAAGTTGCCCGGGCCGCTGACGCCTCTGAGTGAGAGCGTGACTTGATCGCCCGCGAAGATGCCGGTGGCCAGTTCCTCAGTGCCCAAACCGAGAAATAACAGGTTTTCGTCGTGGGTTTGCGGCAGAATCCACACGGGACTGCCTGCGCTGCCAAGAAAGCTCCATTGCGCGCCGGCAGGCACAGTGTTCAGCGCTGCCGCAATGTCCACGCCGAGGACGGCCTCGCCGGGTTCGAACTCGCCCAGGTCGTGATGGTGCACGTGCAGGTCCCATGCGCCATCTTCATAGTTCACGCCTACGTCGGCGTGCCCAGACCATAGGTAGGTTTGTGCGTTGAGGAGAGAAGCCGTTGCGGCGCAAAGACCGGCGGCTGCGAGGGATTTCAAACGGATTGTTTTCATGGTTTTCGATAATGTGATTTTTAAGTTTCGTGTTGATTCTGGTTCGGATTCTGACGTTGGTTTCGGATTCTTGGTTGGGGCGCAAAAAAGGGCCGCTATTCGGGCGGCTTGGCAAAGTTGTCGCCAGCAGCGATGCGCGCCTTGAGCTTCGCCGCAGCGATGCTTTCCACGTGGCTGTCGGCAAACAAGTAGTTGGCCGACGAGCCGTGACGATCAGGCTGGATGTCCGCCGTAACGGCACTCCAGCCCAGTGTCCACTGCCGTGAATGTGTGTGATCGTTCATCACGTTCACCCCAATGGCATCGGATATCTCGAACGTGGTGATGGTGAGGGTCGGGTTGCGGAGCGCATCGAGTTTGCGATACGACTCGAGCAACCGCCCGAACGGATCGGTGAGGTCCACCGATGTGAATTCGTTGAGGGTGTAGCTGGATGCGTGGTTCGTGAGCCGCTGCCAGCCCTTCGGGTCCGACGGGCAGATGCGAATGCGGTCCACGTTGCCCACACAATCGGCGATCTGAAAAATCCAAGACGCATTTGTGCCTGCGCCGTGGGTGGTGGTGGGTAGATAGCCATCGTGGTCGTCGGCATACATACGCATGGCCAGGCCGATCTGGCGCAGGTTGCTCGCACAGGCCGCCTGCTTCCCCTTGGCCTTGGCCCGCGAGAGAGCGGGCAGGAGCAGCCCGGCCAGAATGGCGATGATCGCTATTACCACCAACAGCTCAATCAATGTGAATGCGCCGCGCAAACGCGAGGTCGGAAACGAATTGTTCATGAGTTCATATGCATGTGCCTGATTTGCGCGCCGCTGCCGCACGGCGCAGGGGAACAGGCGGATCCAACTTAGAGTTCGAATGGAAGATTCCCTCAGAACGGCCAAGATCAGTGCCCCCTCAGAGGACACTTCAAACTACAGCGTTTTCTGAGGCCGCAGGAAACCTACGCGGGGAGGGACGGTGGGGCGCGAGCCGAGGGTTGTTGAACATCCACCGGGGAATGAACCGAAGCCAGTGCGAGCGGCCCTAGGATAGACACCTCCAGTGGAACGGGCGCCAGGACGGCGAGATCGGCAACCAAAACCTGGCCTTTCGCGAGCACGGTGACGAGGCAATGGTGACTGTTGGAAGAAGCCTCATGGCCGTGAAAAGCCTCGTGCAGCACCGGCCAAACGGCCAGGAGCATTACAAAGAGGAAGGCCCCCAGCGCGGTGACAGCGGTCAACCGCTTCACCTGCGGCGACCAAAACCAAGGGCCGCCGCGCGGTGCGGGTGTCCGTCTCGGCCACCGACGCGTCTCGCCAGAAAAACCTGTTCGCACATGCTGCAAATCAATTGCAATAATACGACCTCGCCGGCCAGATCGCAAGTGAATTCCGGCGGCAGCCAACCCTGGCCTGCAGGGCCGCGATGAGGGTCCGATGCGGCCAGGCTCAGGAATTAACGCTTCGGTGGCTATGCAGAGCGCCGCCGGCGGGCTTTCTGGCAATCCGGGCAGAGCCCGAAGAATTCGAGGCGGTGCCGGATTTCCACGAAGCCGTAACGGCGAGAGAGAGCGGATTCGACCTCGCCGAGGATGCAATCGTCGAGTTTCACGACCCGGTGGCATTGGCGGCACAGGAGGTGATGGTGTTGATGGCCGGCGGAATCATCATCGGCGATTTCGAACCGGGCCAAACCATCGCCAAAGTCAATGCGGTGGACCAAGCCCATCCGCTCGAACAGCATCATGGAGCGATAGACGGTGGCCAGATCGCAGACGTGCATGCCGACGGCTTCACCAATTTGCTTCGGCGTCGAGGGACACCCCAACCGCAGCAGAGCGTGTAAGATGAGTTGGCGCGCCCGGGTTACTCGGCCCGACTGTCCCCTAATCCGCTCTTTCCATTGAGCGGGAGGCGAACGGTGGTGGCAGCGGTTATTCCGGTTTGATTTCATTTGTTCACTCAACCTAGCAAAGCCAAAACGGCAATCCAAGTCCGCGAGTGGCAAGTGGCAAGTGACGAGTGGCAAGTGGCGAGTTGCAAGTGGCGAGTGGCAAGTGGCGAGTGGGGAGTGGGGAGTGGCGAGTGGCGTGGTGAGGCGCGCCAGCGTCTTGGAGTGCGGTGCCCCCCCGCTCGGCACCGCTCTGGTATTTTCGAGCCACCGTCATTCAACAGTTTACGCAAGTGACAAGTGGCAAGTGACAAGTGGCAAGTGGCAAGTGGCAAGTGGCAAGTGGCGAGTGGGGAGAGACGAGTGGCGTGGTGAGGCGCGCCAGCGTCCTGGAGTGCGGTGCCCCCCCGCTCGGCACCGCTCTGGTATTTTCGAGCCACCGTCATTCAACAGTTTACCCCACCGTACATCTCCAGTATCTTGCATTGCCATTCAAACAGCCCAACAAAACCCGAAACCCGAAATCCGAAACAAACCCAAATCTCAAAGAACCAAAACCCAAAACCGTCCACCATTGAACCGGGCGCACCAAAGGACCGCGGGGCCGTAGTATTGGGGTCAGCCCTTGAAATTTGACAATCTTGTTGATTCTGCGGTCGGGAACGGTTAGTTACTGCGCCGTTGTGGCAAGAAAACTCCGTGTGTTGTTCAAAGGGGCAATCTACCACGTCACCACCCGTGGCATCGAACGGCGTCGGTTGTTCGACGATGATACAGATGAGGCGGCGGTTTCGCAGCAAATCCAGCGCCTGCGTCAACGCTCAGCGCGGCGCAGCCGCAACCAAACGATCGCGCCGAGCTAAATGCGTTCGTTCCAGGCTTGGCACTGCGTCGCGCCGCGCTGAAAAGGGCGACTTCGTCGCCCACGGGGGGATTTGCGAGGTGGATCAGTGAACGAACAGTTCGAAGGCAAAAGTCTCGAACCACGCGCTGATATGCGATTTCCGAGCAGATTATCCAATATTACACTCCAAAGGCTGCACTGTGGTGACTGCACTACTCGCTGGCAGAGAAGCAGATACTGACAAACTGAGCAAACCGGCAGTTTGAAAATCTTCGCAAATATGATCGATTTCTCAGTATAACTATCCAGCCCGGCGGCGCAGAGATTTCTGATCAACGGGCGGAAGCACTGCGTCTTTGCGCGTCAGGGAACTTTGGTTCCGGTTACGCCGGGCTGGGAGATTTGTCGGTCACATGCTGGTCCTGCGTCCGGCATTGAGTTTTTGCACGCCGATTATCTTTACAAGCGCGCTTTGGAGAACAGCGGCTTCGTCGAGCTGGCTTCCGACGAGTTTCCGGTTGCAGTCGAGGAGGATCTGAAGGCCGTTTACGAGTTCGTCGAGTGTGTAGTTGGCAGTTTGGAGGGAAGCTTTGAAGAGCGTGTAAGGATGCGCCTTAAGGGGGTTGAACTTCGGGTTCTCGGCAAGGAGATTGGCGGGGAGTTGTTCGAGACGGGACTTGAACTGCTGGTAGTTTGTGCTGCGGGTTATGAAACCGGCTTTTTGCAGGTCCTTCATGAGGAGCATGGCCCGGAGTTTGGCAACGAGGCTGTAGAGGATGGACAGAGAACTGTGATCGGAATTGATTTGGGTTTGCCATAGCTCGTCATCGAGATGGCGAAGAGCGGCGGGGAGGTCACGGTCGCCCAAAGCTTCTGCGAGGCCGAAAGCCTGGGTTTGCTTTTGTCGGCTTACGACAGCGGCGACGTCGGCGCTGGTGATTCTGGATCGGTTGCCTGCGTGGAGTGAGACTTTTTCGGTTTCAGTGGCGAGCTGGCGGAGGTTGGGTCCGACGGCTGCGACCAGAGCGCCGAGGGCATCGTCGTCTATTTGTTGCTTGCGCGCTTCCAACTCAGCGCGCACGAATTGTTCGGCTTGTTCGGCCCAATTGCGATCGGCTGCCGAGAGACCATCGAGGATTTCGACTTTGCCGATTTCTCTGATGGCGGATGCGAGTGGCGCTTTGGGATCGATCGGCCCACCGCTGATGAGCAGGCGGACGTTGGTCCATTGGAATGAGCTGAGGAATGCGGCGAAATTGGCGAGGGGTTGTTCGAGTGGTGAGACTGCGTTTGGCCGGCTGGGCTTTTCAGTGAAAAGGAACGAGCAATTGCGCATCCAGACGACTTTGGCGCCTGTGAAAAGTGGCAAAGTTTGGAGTGCTTCAGTGGTGCGTGAGATGGCTTTGAGCGCGTCGCCGATGGTGCGGGTGTCGGCGTCGATGATTTCATTGTCGATGCCGCCGGTGGTTTTCTGCCATTCGTCGAACAACTGTCGTGCGCGGCGTTTGACGCTGAATTCGTCGGCGCCGGCGACGAGAACAACGGGCGGGGCGAGCTCGGATGCCGGCCCGGACGATTTGCGCGTTCGGCGCAGATTATCCGATCCCTCGGAACTCCTGCTCTTAACGGGTTCAGTCACCTATCGAATTCTTCCTCCTCTCTGGTTGCGGAAGCCGCCGTTGGCAGCGCGCGATGGCAGAGCGCTTTCCCCGCAACGGATGCGAGTTACTTGCGGGCATTGTTGGATTGCGGTTGGGCTGCGGGTTATTGAACGTTCTTTTGCTGAACTTCGGGGCACGTTCTGGGAGCTCAGGTCTCGTCCGAATCGCTGGACCCTTCACTGAGTTGAGTGAGGTATTTGGACATGTCTTCAACCTGGTCGAACAGGTCTTTTGTGACATAGACCGGTTTTTTTGCGGCGGTGGCCAGAGCGAGACAATCGCTGGGGCGGGCATCCAGCTCGACGATTTTTCGGCCAAGTTCGTTTTCCTGTTGGAGGATGAGCCGGGCGTAGTAAGTAGAGTTTTTCAGTTCTGTGATTACGACTCGTTCGACGGTGATACCAAAAGCGCGGAACATGTTGTTCATGAGGTCGTGTGTGAGGGGACGTTCTTTTGGGGTGTCGCGCAAAAACATGTTGATGACGGCCCCCATGTTGTTTTCGACCTGGATGACAAAGACCTTTTCATCATTCCCGATGAATATCGCACATCCTCCGGCAGCCGGGATGATACCGCGGATTTCAACGGGTAGCACTTCACTTTTCATGGGAGCAATTTAAGTGATTGCCCAGAAAAAACAAGAGCGCTTGCGTCGGGCGCCGGATGAAGTGCATGCTGTGGCCGTTGCGATGTCCATAAAATTCTGTCAAGACTTTTAAGATCAGAGTATGAAAACCTTCGTGAGGAACCAAACCCGGCGCCGGGCCCGGGAAACGTGTTGCGAGCTGTTTTGTGGAGTGATGATCGCGTGTGCGGTTTTTTGGGCGGGTTGCGCTCGAGCACAGGCGGGCGATGCGGTTTTGGCGGGGCGGGTGTTCCGCGCTGCCGCAGATGGCGGGTTCGAGTTCGACACGGGGGTGTTGCGCGGAAGACTTGCAAAGGGGGCGAAACCGCTGGGGTTGACCGATGTGGTCCATGTTCAGTCCGGCTCGCGTTTGGACGGCAGCAACGGGTTGTTGAGTCACTACCGTGTGTTCACCAAGGGGAAACGCTACGGTGGGGGCGCATGGGACTGGCCCTGCAAAGTTCAGCAGCTTTCCGACACTGTCGTCGAGATCGTTTGGCCGGCGGAACCTGAAAGGCCTTTCGAGATGCGCGCACGGTATGAGTGGCTGTCGCCGACGCGTATCGAGCTCAGAACAACCGTGGTCCCATCGGCGCGGCTTGAAGTGTTCGAGGCATTTCTTGCGTCGTATTGTTCGCCGGCTTTCACCAACTCGATGGTCTTGGCGAAGGAAGGCGGGGATGCTGGCGCAGTGCCCGTGTTGAAACATGCTTTAAAGGCGGGTGGCGACTGGCAGATGTTTGCGCGGGATGAGCTGGCACGCGAGGTGATAATGGACGGCCGGTGGAAGTTGCCGCCCAACCCTGTGGACTGGGCGATTTATCCGGTGTTGGCGAAGCCGGTTGGTGTGCGACGTGCCGAGAGCCTCGGATTGAGCATGGTTTTGATAGGGACGCCTGTGGATTGTTTTGCGATAGCGACTCCGCATGAGTCGGAAGGACATTATTCGATGTATCTGTCTTTGTGGGGTCGTGACATTGAGGCGGGTCGCTCTGCAACGACGCGAACGCGACTTGAGTTGGTATCCGGAGACGTAAGTGCTGTTGTGGGGCCGCTGTTTGACGACTTTATGCGTGGTGCGCCGCGGCGTTGGCGGCCGGCAGATTGACGTGGTTCCGGGGCTGTTGCCTTGGGTTATGCGAGGGGCGAGCCAGCGGTATTACTGCGACCAGGGCAGTTGTCAACAGGCAATCATTCGGATGCGGCTGGGCCGCGCAGAGTATATCGTGCCGGGTTTGATGGACCCGCGCTGCGAATGATTCTCAATCGCCACTGAAGGTGAAGAACGCGGGATTCGGGAGCGGGCCAAAGCGCGCACGCCAAACCGTGGCGGTTTGTGGTCACGCCTTTGGGCGGGGGGGGGAAGAGCAGTTGCCGAATCGACGCGATTGGGACTTGGGCTAAAGCTTGAGCAGCTCTTCAGCGATTTGCACTGCATTGAGCGCGGCACCTTTCAGGAGCTGGTCGCCAGACACCCAAAAACAGAGGCCGTTCTCGAGGGCGCAGTCTTTTCTTACCCGACCGACGGCGCAGTTGTCTTTGCCGGCCTGGTAAAGCGGCATTGGGTACTCGCAGTTGGCGGGGTTGTCTATCACGTCGAGGCCTGGGGCACGGCGCAGCACTTCAAGTGCGGCGGCGACAGTGACCGGTTTCTCGAACTCGGCGCTGATGGCGACTGAATGGGCGCGATAGACGGGGACACGCACGCAGGTGACACTCGCCCTGAAGGTTGGGTGATGCATGATTTTGCGCCCTTCGTTTTCCATTTTCATTTCCTCACGGGTGTAGCCGTTGTCGAGGAAAGAGTCGATGTGAGGCAGGACGTTGAACGCTATTTGGTGTGGGTAAACCTCCCGAGTGACTTCTTCGCCGTTGACGATCTGTTTGACCTGTCGTTCCAGCTCAGCTATGGCGCGGGCGCCGGTGCCCGAGACGGCCTGGTAACTCGAGGCGAAGATGCGTGTGCAGCCGAAGGCGGCGTGTAACGGATACAGAGCCATCAGTGCAATCGCCGTTGTGCAGTTGGGATTGGCGATGATTCCCTTGTGAAGTCTGACATCAGCGGCATTGATTTCCGGGATCACGAGTGGAACGTTGTCGTCCATGCGAAACGCACTCGAGTTGTCCACGACGACGCAGCCGTTCTTTGCTGCGATTGGAGCGAACCGTTTCGAGATTCCGCTTCCGGCGCTGAACAGGGCCAGGTCGATGCCCTTGAACGAGTCTTCTTTCAACTCCTCGACGAGTATTGTCTGGCCGCGGAACTGGAGAGGCTTGCCGACGGACCGGGCCGAGGCCAGCAATGTAAGTTTGCTGACCGGGAACTGGCGTTTCTCCAATGTCCGGATCATCTCGATACCAACGGCGCCTGTTGCGCCGACAACGGCAACGTGCAAATTACGGTTCATGAGAGCCGGGGACTATACATGATGTGCGCTGGGTGTCAAATCCGGCCTGTTGACGCTGGAAAGAGGCATTGGGCGTCGTGACAGCACACGCGCAGCGGGCCTTGAGGTGCAGGGCGCACCAACATTCTTCAAACTCTCGGCTTGAGTATGTACAGAGCGGTGCGATGGTAGTGTCGTATGCCGACGCGAATCTTGGTTGTATTTGCGGCTGCTGTTTTCCTGGCATCGGTTGCATTTGCACGGCCACGAGTTTCTGACACGCAACTCTACGTGGCGCCCAACGGCAACGATGCGTGGTCGGGCCGTTTGGCGAAACCAAACAGGTCCAGCACAGACGGGCCACTGGCCTCGTTGACCGGTGCGCGCGATGCCGTGCGGCGATTGAAATCTCGAGGGGCGCTTGCATCTCCTGTGCGTGTCACAATTGCCGGAGGAGAATATTGGATGAAAGAGACATTCGAGCTCACTCCGGAAGACAGCGGCGGTGCTGACAGCCCGATTGTCTATGAGGCTGCGCCCGGGGCGAAGCCGGTTTTCAGTGGTGGCCGGCTTATTACCGGTTGGCAGCCTGCAAGTGAAGGCGTTTGGAAAGCAAAGCTGCCTTTGGACGGGGGCACGAACTGGTATTTCGAGCAACTTTGGGTCAACGACCGACGCGCGCAACCGGCGCGGTCGCCGAACAACTTTTACTACTACGTTCAGAGCCGGGTAAAAGAGCGGTCGGAAACCGGGTCAGGCCAACGGATCGACTGGCGAAAACAGGCGTTCAAGGCAAGAAAAGAGGATATCGAGCCTCTTTTGCGCCTGAGTCCGCGTCAACTGTCGAATGTGACGGTTGTCGTGTACCATTCATGGGAGATTTCGAGGCACCGTGTCGCCCGTGTGGACGTCGAGGCGGCGACGATTTACTTCACCGGGCCTGCGTATTGGCCTTTTGCCAGATGGGGGAACGGGCAGAGGTACTACATCGAAGGCTTTCCGCAAGCGCTTGATTCGCCCGGCGAATGGTATCTGGACCCGGATGGGACCATTTATTACCGTCCCATGCCGGGCGAGCAAATGGAGAAGGCCAAGGTGATTGCGCCGGTGCTGTTTGATCTTGTGCGTTTCAAGGGTGAACCATCGAAAGGCCGGTTTGTTGAGAACATTGTGTTGGACGGGCTCTCCTTTTGTCACAACCAATACGTGTTGCCGCCGACGGGCAACTCGGATCCACAGGCGGCTCTTTGGGTGCCGGCTGCGATCATGCTTGATGGCGCCCGGAATGTGGCGATAAGGAACGGCACGATACAGCACGTCGGCACTTACGCAGTTTGGTTCCGGGAAGGCTGCCTTGATTGTCAGGTGAGCCGGATGCTGATGAGCGACCTTGGCGCCGGCGGTGTGAAGATCGGAGAACAGTTTGCGCGCAGGGACCCGACAGGACATAGCACGCGCATTACGGTCGAAAACAACATCATTCGCGACGGCGGTCTTGTGCACGCGGGGGCTGTGGGGGTATGGGTTGGACAATCCGGCGGCAACACCGTTTCACACAATGAAATCAGCGACCTTTTCTACTCGGGTGTCTCGGTTGGTTGGATGTGGGATTACGGCAGAAGCCTGGCAGTGAGCAACCGGGTCGAGTTCAACCATATTCATCACCTTGGCAAGCGGGTGTTAAGCGACCTTGGCGGTATTTACACACTTGGCGTGTGCACCGGCACGGTCATTCGGAACAACGTCATCCACGATATCGAGCCTTACGATCTGTACGGAGCAGGTGGGTTTGGGATTTACCTCGACGCCGCCAGCAGCGGTATCCGCGTTGAAAACAATCTCACATACCGAACAAAACACAGTGGGTTTCACCTCAACTTCGGTCGGGACAATCTCGCTGTTAACAACATCTTCGCTCTCGCCCAACAAGATCAGCTCCGGCTGTCGGTTGTAGATCCTCAGCACTCGCTCACTTTCAAGCATAACATTGTTTACTGGCGCGAAGGCAGGCTCATTCAGGGCGCATGGAAAGAAGGCAAGATTGACCAGGACGAAAACCTGTATTGGAACGCCAGCGGCGCCGAAGTCACTTTTTTCGCCGACATGAATTTGAAGGAGTGGCAAAAACGCGGTCGCGACCGCAACTCGTTGATTGCTGATCCGGGGTTTCTGGCGCCGGACCGCGACGATTTTCGTTTGCGGCCGGATTCACCGGCCCGACAAATTGGATTTGTTCCGTTCGATCCATCGCTCGCTGGAGTGCAAGGCACAAGATCGTGGCGCCGGCTCGCCGTGCGTGCTCCTCAACCGCCTGCCGTGGCCCCGCCCCCGCCCCCGCCGCCTCCGTTGGACCTGAAAGATGGATTCGAAGACACGCCCGTTGGATCGCGCCCCGAAGATGCGACGGTTTATATGGAGTTCAGAGGTGAATCTGTTGCTGTTACCAACGAGTTGGCGGCGACCGGCACTCAATGTCTGAAAATCACTGATGTCCCGGGCCTCGAAAAGGCGTATAACCCGGTGTTTTTTTACACCCCGAACCATCGCTCGGGAACAACGCGAGTCGAATTCGATCTGCGGCTCGGTGCCGGAGCATTCTTCGCGCACGAATGGCGCGACGCTGCAACACCCTATCTGACTGGACCGAGCTTCACCATAAGAGATGGCCGGTTGCAAGCGGCCGGGCGTGATTTGCTTGTTCTGCCAACCAATGTGTGGGTCCATGTCGCGATGCAAAGCCCATTGCGAGAGCGCGGAACGAACACATGGAATCTCACGATCACGATGCCGGGCAAAGCGCCGATGGTTTTCTCGAATCTTCCTCCGCGTTCACCGAATTGGCGTGATTTGCAGTGGCTTGGGTTCCTGAGTCACGCCACCAACAACGCGGTTTTTTACATCGACAACCTGGCGATCGAGAACCGGCCTTGATATTGCCGGTCGAGCAGAATTGGCCGCGAGGACAGAGTGCAATTTGACATTCGGCGAGCGTGGCGGCAACATGCCTGTCATATGGACGTCAGAATCCTCATAGTGAAGATCGAGAAGCCGGACCCGATAAATGTGATCCTTGGCCAAACCCACTTCATCAAGTCCGTCGAGGATATCCATGAAGCGTTGGTTGGAGCCGTTCCGGGGATCAAATTTGGCCTTGCGTTTTGCGAGGCGTCCGGGAAATGCCTTGTGCGGCTGAGCGGAACGGACCCGGCCATGACCGACCTTGCGCGCAAGAACGCGCTCGCCATTGGCGCGGGCCACAGTTTCGTGATTTTCCTTGGTGAGGGATTTTATCCGGTCAACGTCCTCAACGCCATCAAGGCTGTGCCGGAAGTTTGTCGTGTCTTCTGTGCAACTGCAAACCCGGTCGAGGTTGTTTTGGCCCAAACGGATCAGGGCAGAGGCATCCTTGGCGTGGTGGATGGCGCTTCGCCAAAAGGCGTTGAAGAGGAAAGCGACCGTCAATGGCGCAAGAAATTCCTGCGCGACATTGGGTACAAACTGTGACCTTTGCGGTTACCGAGCGCGCGATTTGCAGATGTGGCATCCCGCGCCCAAAAATGGGGACAGACACGATATTCTTGCAGAAAAATGGTCGATCAAACAAACCACCGGTGGCCATCGCCCAAACAGCCACACCACCCCCGTCTTTCTGCCACGGGCCGTATAATCAGAGGTCGCACGGGTTCACTTGGGGTGGTGGCTCACTCGGGGTCGTATCGCGAAAATTGACAATTCACACGGCACTCGTTTCCCCAACCGAGGCAAACGCGCATCATCCACCAGCCGCCGCGCGCGGTGCGACTGACCGCCGCTTCCAACAAAATGTCCACTGACAGTGTCGAGGAACCAACAAGAGGTTTCCGGGTTAATCAATGAATTTGCCGATATCACCCACGAAATCGCTGAGCATTTCACCCACGAGATTCCGAGGGACAGGCAGGTATTTGCCCGTCCCAGAAGCAAGGATTTCGCCAGTGGCGCTGACGATTTCGGCTTTTGCTTCGAACAACCTGTTTTTGCGGTTTGCGGTCATGGCTCCGACCACTTTGACTTCCTGGCCCGGCGCGATCGTGTGGCGATATCTGATTGTCATTTCCGCAGAATAGGTGAACTGTCTGCTGCGGACGCCGCAGGCCCAAACCATTGCTTCATCCAGCACCGTTGCGATCAATCCGCCGTGCACGGCGGTTCGAAACCCGGCGTGTTGGGGCAAGAATCTGAACCGTGAAACAACTGTGTCGCCTTCGATCTCGAATCCGAGGTTCAACCCGAGCGGGTTGTTGACGCCACAGACGAAGCAGGACCTTGTACGCGGTAACATCAACGCCATGAGCGGATTCTGTCGCGCGGTTTGTACAAATGCCAGAGCGAAGTGGCGTGTTGCACCAACAAAAGAAGCGTGCAGGTGACTGCAGGTGACAGACACAAGGTGACAGACACATTCTGGCGGTGCGGGCAATGCACCGCGGCTGGCAAGAACTTTTCGAGCGGCGTTGCACTGCACAGGTGATTGGCTCGAGGCGGGGCCGGGTCAAATGTTTCCGCTTGTAAATGGGCGCATCGGTTTCTAGTTTGCGCGTGTGGACTCACAATTGAACCAGTACCTTGCTGTTCTGATTCTTCTTGCGGCTGCGGTGTTATTCACCGCCGGCATGCTTGTCAGTTCGGCTCTTTTGGGCCAAGCAGGACGACGTTCGAAAACCAAGGACCTTCCGTACGAATGCGGCATGGTCCCTGTCGGCGCAGGCACGCCGCGGACGTCAATTCGCTTCCACGTTGTTGCGGTGCTGTTTCTGTTGTTTGATGTTGCCGTGGTTTTCCTGTACCCGTGGGCCGTTGTGTACCGGAAGATGCTGGCGAATCCCGAGACGGCCTCGTTGGCGGCTTTTGGGATGCTGGGTTTCGTGGTTGTTCTTTCCGCCGCGTACGTGTATGCGATCAAACAGGGCGCTTTTGACTGGCATCGGTGAACCGCTCTGATCAGGCCTTGAACGCGGCCCCGTGATTTGAACCATGAACACGGAAAGCCTTGAATCATTGGTCACGACCGCCCGACAACAGGGCGCCAGTGATCTGCATTTGGAACCCGGTTTGCCGCCCGCATTTCGTGTGCGCGGAGCGCTGCGGGTTGCCGGAGAGCCGCTCCCCGCGGCAGCCCTGGAAGCGATGGCCATGGAGGTTGTCGGGACCGAACACTGGTCTGTTTTCGAGCAAAAACGTTCGTTTGATTGTTCGCGGACGATTGCCGGCGTCAGATGCAGGCTCAACATATTGCACAGCGCTCGAGGCGTAGGGCTGGCAATTCGATTGCTCGCCTCGTTTCAGGCGACAATCGAACGGCTAAATCTCCACCCGGATCTCAAGAAACTTGTCGTTCCGACGCACGGCCTTGTCCTGATAAGCGGCCCGACCGGGTCTGGCAAATCCTCGACTCTTGCGGCTCTGATTCATGAAATCAATGTGACCGAGGCAAGGCACGTCGTCACAATTGAAAGCCCCATCGAGTACACCTTCCGGCCACGACGTGCGTTTATTCGGCAACGCGAGGTGGGCCGCGACACGCCCAGCTTCGAGCAAGCCCTGCTGGACGCCATGCGGGAGGACCCGGACGTTCTGATGGTGGGTGAGATGCGCGACCCGGAGACGATGCGGCTGACGCTGAACGTTGCCGAGACCGGCCACCTTGTGTTCGCAACTGTGCATTCGGGCAGTTGTGCCGAGGCACTTCAACGCATCGTGCTGGCTTTCCCGGCCGAAATCCAAAACAACATTTGCGCCCAGCTTGCCGATTGCCTTGTGGCGGTTGTCTGTCAACGGTTGCGTTTCCGTGCGGATTTGGGGATTCGCCTCCCCGAGTGCGAAATCCTGCGCCCCACAATGTCCGTCAAAGCCTTTATCCGAAACCGCGAGTTTTTCCGAATCCCGCAGGCGCTCGAGACGGGCGCTGAGCATGACATGTGGACGTTCGACCGCTACCAGAAGTGGATGGCCAAGCAAAAACATTGGCATATCCCAAGCCAGGCCGATGAAAGCCCTGACACCGAGCCCGTGGAATCAATCCCCGCCGGTCAATCCCCGAGCCCGGCAATTGCCGCTGTTGGGCCCAAGAGCGCGCCCGCGAGCCCGGCTCCAACTGCTCCTGACACTCCCAAAGCACCGAAACAGCCGATAGAAATCGAGCCGGTCGAAGGCGGCCTTCAGGAAGTCCTCAGGAAGTTGAAATAGTCAGGTCGTTGATCAGCAACCTCGAGCTGATACGGGCGGATTCGAAGATCACCGGAAGGCCGCTGCCGGGATGCGTCCCGCCTCCGACAAGGTACACTCGCTCCAAATCTTCGAACCTGTTTCGCGGTCGAAGATGGAGCATTTGGCTGAAACTGTGCGCGAGGTTGAAGGTTGCGCCGAGGTAAATGTTCAGTTTGCCTTCCCAATCCACCGGCGTCACAACACGCTCGAAGCGAACCCTGTTGGGCAGGTCCGACGGCAAGCCAATTTTCGGGAGCTGCCTGAACACGAGTTCGCGGAACCGCGCTTTCTCCTTTGACCAATCCACGTTTGGGTGCAGATGCGTCACAGGAACCAGCACATACAATGCGCTGTGCCCGGGCGGCGCCATCGTCGGATCCGTCATAACAGGGTTCTCGACATAGAACGACGGATCTTCTGACAACACATGCTGTTCTTCTATCTCGGTGAGATTCCGTCGGTAATCTCTGGCGATGTAGATGTTGTGGTGGGCAAGCTGGTCGAACCGCCCTTCCACGCCCAGATACATCATGAACGTCGAGCACGAGAATCTCTTTCGCGCGATGTTCTGGTTGGACCAACGCCGGCGCAGGTTGTCGGGTACAAGAGTCGTCATTGCGTGCGCAAAGTCAGCGTTTACAACCACGGCTTCGGCCTGCAAGTCGCCTTCGGGGGTTCGAACTCCGACCGCGCGCCGGCCACGGAACAGGATTTGTTCGACCGGCGTATTAAGACGGATTTCTGCGCCCAGTTCCCGGGCAACACGGGCCATGGTCTGCGTGATTCTGTTGCACCCGCCTGTCGGGTGCCAAATGCCGTGTTCGTATTCAAGAAATGAAAGAATCGAGAACAAGCTCGGACACTGGAACGGGGACATTCCCAGATACTTTGACTGAAATGTAAACGCCAGTTGAAGACGTGGATCGTGGAAAAACTCGGACAATTCCGCGTGGAGCGACTTCCAAGGCTTGAGATATGGCAGAACCATGAGCAGCCGCAGACTCAGGACGCTTTCCCAACCGAGGAACGGCATCTGCAGACATGGCGCAAACTTCACAAACTTCCTTCTATTATAATCCATGAACTCACGGAACTTGGGCGCGTCGGTTGGCGATAACTTTTCGATTTCCTTGACCATGCGTTCCACGTCCGGAGTGGCGTACAACTCACTGCCTGCACCGAAGACGAGGCGGTACTGGGGGTCAAGCTTTGTCATCGGCAATTCCTTGTAAAGATCGCGCCCCGCCTCGGCAAAAATCTCGGCAAGGATTTGCGGATAGAGGAAGAATGTCGGCCCCAAATCAAAAATGTAGCCGTCACTTTCAATGGAAGATGTGCGCCCGCCAACCGTTGCTTGCTTCTCGAGAACCGTGACTTCCAACCCCGCCTTTGCCAACAAGATTGCTGTCGCCAATCCGCCCGGTCCAGCTCCTATGATGATAATGCGCTCGGACATGTCAGAGTTCTAATGCATCGAGCAATCCGTGGCAAGCTCAGCCGGCCAGCAAAAACCTCATCGCCCGTTTCAACCACCCGAGAGACATTCGCGCAGGTGGATACCGCACCGGCGCGTCAAACCATGTCCCACGCCGTACGATCGATCGTTGATGTGAAAACGTGTTAAACCCCGTACGACCGTGGTAAGCGCCGATGCCGCTGTCCCCAAGCCCGCCAAATGGAAGGTCGAACCCCACGATCTGCATCACCACATCATTCACGCACACGCCTGCTGAACGGACCTCGTTTATCACACGCGTTTCTGTTTGGCGGCTGCGCGTAAAGACGTACAAAGCCAGGGGCGTCGGTCGATCCCTCAGTGCAGCCAGCGGCTCGTCCAGCCCGCCGAACTCGAGCACGGGCAGAATCGGGCCGAAAATTTCCTCCTGCATCACCGCCGAGTCCGGACTCACATCTGTCAAGACCGTCGGCGCAATGTACAGGGCCGATGCCTCATGCGTTCCTCCGCATACAACTTTGCCTTCACGCAAATAGCCCACCAGCCTTTCGAAGTGCTGTTTGTTGACGATCCGCCCGTAATCGGGGCTCGTGGCCGGGTTGTCGCCGTAAAATTCATGCAGTGAACGTTCCATGGCACCAAGAAAAGCCCGCGCCACTCCGCGTTGGACGAAAACAAAATCGGGCGCCACGCATGTCTGGCCCGCATTCATGAATTTCCCCCACGCGATCCGCCGCGCAGCAAGTTCAATCGCAGCATCCGCGCAAACGATCGCCGGGCATTTCCCGCCGAGTTCCAATGTAACCGGGGTCAGATGCTGTGCTGCTGCGGCCATGACCAATCGCCCAATCCGCGTGCTCCCTGTGAAGAAAATCTTGTCAAACCGCTCGCGCAACAACAGCTCGGCCACGTCCGGTCCGCCGGCCACGACCGAGATGTAATCTTCCGGGAATGCATCTGCCACCATTGCAGCGATTGTCCCGGCGGTGTGTGGCGCCAGCTCGGACGGTTTCAGTACGACACAATTCCCGGCGGCGATTGCGCTCACGAGCGGTGTCAGCATCAGTGACGCCGGGTAGTTCCACGGCCCCATGATCAACGCAACCCCGAGCGGTTCGCACTGCACCCAGCCGCTTGAGGGCGCGGCAAACCACGGCGTCTTCCGTCGGCTCGGGGCTGCCCAGCGCCGCAGGTGCTTGCGCGCATGCCGCAGTTCAGCGTGAACAAGCCCAAGCTCGGTCGCATAGCCCTGAAAAGGTGACTTTCGCAGGTCCAGTTGCAATGCATCCAACAGCTTCGACTCAAATTTGTGGAGAGCTGCGGAGAGCTTTTCGAGTTGGGACAGTCGAAACTCGAGGGGCCGGGTTGCGCCGGTTTGAAAAAACCGACGGTGCTGACGCACCATGGCAGAGATTTCCATAATCTACTTGCCTGAGTCTCGTCATGGGCAATACTCCGTCAAGTGATGTTTCGTCTGCGCAGGATATATGCAATCTTGATCTTGGCTGCTTTGCCAGCCCGTGCCGAGTCTGCCGCCCTAGACCTGCTCGAGGCGGGCATCGCCGAGTTCAATGCAGCATACCAAACATGGGACGGCACCCGTTTCGAGAGGGCATGTGACACCTTGCGCCGTGCAGCCACCAATTCGCCGCCCGCGCTCACCAACTACTACTGGCTCGGAGTCGCAGAGTTCCATCGTTTGCTCCAGATTGAAAACAGGCCCGATCGCAAAGTTGACAGGCGCGCTGCAGATCAAGCACGCGATGCAGCAATAAGCGCCTTCAGCACTGCCCTCAAGATCGACAGTTACCACGCCGAAAGCCATGCGCTCCTCGGCACGCTCTACGGAATGAAAATCGACGGCAACATTCTCAAGGCCATCAGGTATGGTCCCACCGTCGAAAAACACCGCGAAGCTGCAATCGTTCTCGGCTCAAAAAACCCGCGTGTCCAGTACCTGCTTGGTGTCTGCAAACTTCATACCGCCAAAAACCAAACCGCTCTCCGTAACGCGCTTGATACTCTCCTCGACGCATTGAGACTTTTCGAAGCCGAAGCTCGAACCACCGGGGGGGCATTGGAACCTCGATGGGGCTATGCGACCTGCCTGACTTTCACCGGGCGCTGCCACGAATTGCTGGGCCAGCCGAGCGACGCCGAACAGTTCTACCGGAAGGCCCTGGCTGTTCACCCGGCGGATCATCTGGCCAAAGAAGGCCTCAAGCGAGTAACAACAATAAACAAATAGTCCCATGAGCACGAAAAAAGTAATCGTGATCGGCGCCGGACTCGGGGGGTTGTCCGCAGCCATTTCTCTCCGCCAATCCGGATATGAAGTCGCAGTGTTCGAAAAAAACCCGAAAATCGGGGGCAAACTCAACGTGCTCAAAGAACGCGGTTACTCGTTTGATCTCGGCCCATCGATCCTGACCCTCCCCGAATTCTTCGACCGGCTGTTCCAGCGCAGCGGCAGACAAATGGCCGATTACATCCACATCAGACCATTGCGGCCACACTGGCGGAACTTTTTCGAGGACGGGACCGTGGTTGACCTTTACCCGGAGCAGGACCGGATGGCTGCCGAGGCACGGAAGGTCGGTGAACCCCCGGAGAATGTTCAGCGGTTTCTCGAGTACTCCGGAAACCTGTTCGACCTCGTCAATAGTGGTTATTTCCAGCAGGGACTCGACAACTGGCGGCAGTTCGCACGCCATTACGGGCTGTGGCAATTCCTCAAGTTCGACCTTTTCCGGAGCATGCATCAGGCTGTGGCTGCAAGTTTCAAGACCCGATATTTCTGCGACATATTTGATTACTTTATCAAGTACGTCGGCTCGTCCGCTTATCGCGCGCCCGCATTCATGAACTGCATGCCCACCATCCAGTTCCGCTATGACCTGTGGTACGTTGACGGCGGATTGTACAACATCGCCATCGGCTTCCAACGCTTCATGGACGAACTCGGCATAACCGTCCACCTCAACTCTGAAGTGACCGAAATCCGCAATGATGGCAGCAAGGTCACAGGCATCGTCGCAAACGGCAGCTTTCACCCCGCCGACATTGTCGTTTCAAACATGGAAGTAATACCCGCTTACGAAAAACTGCTGAAAGAAAGCAAACCGTTTGTTGATGCCCTGCAAAAACGATTCGAGCCGGCCTGTTCGGGATTGGTGATCGATCTCGGCCTTGACTGCCAGTACCCTCAGCTCGCTCATCACAACTTCTTCTTCAGCGGCGATCAACGCGACCATTTCCGCGCCGTGTTCGAAGAACACCGTCTGCCGCACGATCCGACGATCTACCTCGTCACGGCGTCGCGGACCGATCCCACGGTTGCACCCGCCGGCTGCGATTGTCTGAAAATACTGCCGCACATACCGTACTTGGATGACCAACGCCCGCTAACGCGTGACGATTATTTGAAATACAAGGAGGTTGTCCTTGAAAAACTCGAGCGGATGGGGCTCAGAGACCTTCGCAAGCACGTCGCCTTCGAGCATGTTTGGACACCCATTGACATCCAGGCCCGGTATTACTCGAACAGAGGTTCAATCTATGGTGTGGTCAGCGACCGCTGGAAAAACCTCGCCTTCAAAGCCCCAAAACAGAGCGTCAAATACTCGAACCTCTTTTTTGTTGGCGGGTCAGTAAACCCGGGGGGTGGTATGCCAATGGTCATCCTGTGCGGTCAAAACGTGGCGAGGCAAATCGCGGCCCAAAGCTCTTGACCGAGAGCGTTTCTGCCCGCGGTTTGACTGTCGGAGCGTGGTGTGGCGGATTGCGCCAAAATAAGGGGACAGACACGATATTTCCGCCCAAACAAGGGGACAGGCACGGTATTTTGGTCCAGTTGCCCCGCTCCCGATTCACGGCCCCGGATTTGTGAAATGATCTCACTGTTTGACCGCGTTCTGCGACTTGGTACTCTAGCGGCGTGTGAGCGGAGAACCGATTGCATCAGGCCAACGGGAAGGGGGAAGCGCGCCAACAGTGCGCGGCGCCGAAGACCACGAGTTGCGATGGGGGTTGTTCGTCGAGCAATCACTCAAGGATTGGAAGTTCTGGTTGTTTGCTTTTGGTCTGTTGGCGTTGTTGCGGGTGCTGATTTTGCTGATTTTTGCAGGGGGCATCGGCCCAAGGGCGGACTGGTGGGAGGTCCTGAAGTGCCTATCTACAGGGGCGAGGTTCGACGCGAGCGTTGCGATGTATTGGGCGCTGCCATGTTTTGCAGGGACATTGTTGGCGGTGGCGACACGAAAACGGTCCCTTGCTGAAACAACGCGGGCTGTAGTGGCAACGCTGTTCGTGGTCGCGACCACGCTGATTGGGGCGGTTGCGATAGGTTTTTTCGCGGAATACAAGGACCACTTCAATCACTGGATTCTCGGTGTTGTTTTTGACGACATGCGGGCTGTTTTGCGCACCGTGTGGAAGGGTTATCCTGTGATTCCTGCGGTGTTTGGAATGGCGGTTGTTTGCGTGGCTCTTGTGAGGTTGTGGAAATGGTTGTGTGAGATTGGACGTATTGGTCCGGAACGCGCAGCGGGTTTGGTCAGATCAGTTTCAGGGCGTGGGATTCTGGTGCTGTCCATGGTGGCAATCGTGGTGGTGGCTGTCCGGGGGTCCGTCGGGAGACGCCCGGTGCAGTTGAAGGATGCGGCTGTTACGAAGGATCGCGTTCTGAACAAGCTGGTTCTTAATCCGTACTCAGCCCTGAAATACGCGATCAGCCAGCAACTCGAGGTGATACGCGGCAGGAACCTGCAGGTTCTGTGGCCGAGCGGTGATATTCGGGATGCGGCGAAGGCCGCGTTTCCCTCAGCGGCGGACGGGGTTGATTTGGACAGCATGACGATGCGCGTTGCGCACGGGCCGCCGGGGAAACGGCCAAAACATGTGTTCCTTGTAGTGTTGGAAAGCTACGACGCATGGCCTTTGCTGGACAGGTACCGATCGCTCGAGCTCACCGAGGGCGTCCGGTCGCTGGCGCGGGAGGGGGTGTTGATCCCGGCTTTTGTACCGGCGGGGGCGGGGACGATGATTTCGGTCAGTGCGTTGATTACCGGACTTCCTTACTCGGGGTTGGTTGTCAACTACGAGCCTACGTGCCGAACACCGCTTCCTACAAGCATTGCCCCGGTTTTCAAACGGCTGGGCTACCGAACACGTGCGTTCTATGCGGGGTACCTGAGCTGGCAGCGGTTCGGAGATTTCTGCCTCGAACAAGGTTTCGACGAAGTGCACGGCGGGGGCGACATTGACGAGAGCGGCCTTCTGAAGCGCGAGTGGGGCGTCGAAGACGACAAGTTGTTCAACTATGTTCTTGGAAAAGTATCGGACGATCCACCCAGCTTCAACCTGATACTCTCTGCGGGTTATCATCCGCCTTATTCGACGGATGTATTTGGCCGCGGTTATGGGGTCCGCCAACCGCCGCCGGATTTGAAGCCGATTTGTTCAAGGAATCTCGATTTCAAGGTTCTGGGGCATTTGTGGTTTGCCGACCATTCCTTCAGCAGCTTTGTTCTCGAGGCAGAAAAGCGGCTTGGCTCGACACTGTTCGCCGCAACCGGCGATCATTGGTCGCGTCGGTTTGTCAATGAACGTCCAAACGCGTATGAACGAACAGCCGTCCTCATGCTATGGCGCGGGCGGGGAGTGTTGCCCGGGGAGCTGAATGCGAACAGGCTTGCCGGCTCGCACACGGACATCCTGCCCACGATGATCGAACTGGTCGCACAACGCGGTTTCGAGTACCACGCTTTTGGCCGTAACATGTTCGATCTGGCGGGGCCGCAGATCGGATTTGGTTCACAGGCAATCGTGACACCGGATTGGTTCTTGGACCCGACCGAACCGGACAGTGTGTTGGGACTCCAAGACATGCGCGATCGTCCGGCGACGCCCGCGGAAAGCGCGGCTGTGCGGCAATGGCAGGCATTGCGGGCACTGAGTTGGTGGCGGGTCGTTAACGGCCCCGACCTTGCCGCGCGAAAGATGAAGTGAGCAGTTGACGCATCGGTCCGGGCAAATTGTTGCAGCAGTCACTGCGTCGCATGGTGTCTGGCGAACAGGTGCTTGATTTGTTGTATGAAAGGTCGTGAGTTTGGTGTCGTGACAACCTCATTGCGTGCGATTGTTTTGTGGCTTTGCATGTGCTGCGCAACCAGTGCAGAGACGCCTGCTGCAGGTGCAGTGTTCGAAGGCCGCTTTTTCAGGGGCAGAGGCGGGCCCGAACATCTCGAGCTGCTCGAATCAGCGCGGAGCCTTTTTGAACCCACGCCGCTCCGCCCGAACCTTGCAATGCTGTACACGACGAACTGGAACGGGCTTGTCGAGGGCCCGACGTGGGATGCGTGGTGGATTCAAAACAGTTATGGAACAACCTATTCCGCACTGCCGTTTCTCGAGGAACCGTTCCTGACATTTCTGCAGAACTCTCAGGATTTGTGGTTTGACCAAATGGGCGACGGACGACGCGTCGGCGCACCGCCACCCTTCGATTGGATCGCGCCCGATGGCGCGCTGTGCGACGCAGCAAGACCGGGATGGATCGTTTACAAACAGGGTGACGGTCGAACTGCAATCCACGACTGGGGCATGGAGTTCACCGCCGCCGGCATCGTCATGCAAAGCGAGTTGCTGCTCATCAGCCGGGATCGCAATGCAATCGACCGATACCTCCCGAAGCTCGAACGGGCAGCTCTTTTCATCGAAACAAGGCGTGACCCTGCAAACGACCTTTTCCTCGCCGGCCCCGCAGGAAATTTGCTTGCCCCGAGTTACGCGGGCCACAAGCGGGCCGACGGCACTTATGGACCCGCGTACCTCGCAGGACTGTCCGTGACGTATATCGCTGCGTTGGACAGATTGATTGAATTGGAAAAACTCGCGGGCCGGACAACGGAAGCGGCGAGGTTCAGCCACTGTCGTGACCGGGCTCGCCGGGGACTGGAACATTTGGTTGCGCCCGGGGGATACTTTATCAGGTCTCTCGATCCGGACGGGACGAAACACGGCGTGTACGGCGCAGAAAAGCATGGTTACTTCGAGGCTTCGCCAAATCACGACGCCATAGCGTTTCGTGTCGTCGGAGATGCAGAAGCAAACCGCATTTTTGAAGTGATGGCCTCGATCCCCGGATTGCGCCCGCACGATTTTGTTTTGCCGAACCATCCTTCGTACGACGACATGTACGAACGGCCTGAAGGGCTTTGGGCTTATGGGACGTGGGTTAATGGCGGGCATTGGTCAACATGCGAAGCGCGGATGATCCTGGCTTATTACCGGCTTGGCAAATACGAGGACGCCCGCAGGTCGATGCGGCGTTTGCTCAAGCTTGCCGACACCTTCCGCATGGATAATCCGCTGACTCGATGTGGCAGCGATGTTTACCAGCCCAATCAACCGATCAATCTCACCTACGACGCGTTCGGGCCGCCGGCTGCATTCGTGCGCGGGTTGTTCGAGTACTTGTACCGGGCTGATGGTCTGACAATTCTGCCCCACGTCCCGCCCGAGATCGACGAGCTGGACCAGAGCTTTCCAATCAGATTTGGCACGAAACGGGTTTACCTCGCGACTCGCGGGCGCGGTCCCGTTACGGGCGTGCGCCTGAACGGCAAAGCATGGCCCAAGCACGACAAGCACGGGGTTTTCTTGCCATATTCTGCGACGCCAGATGAGGCGCTTGTATTGATCCTGATGGGCGGTGCAAATCCCGAGCCAGTGCACAAAACTGTCCTCCCGGCTTCCGACGCGCAGCATGCCGGTCCCGCCATTGGTGAAAACGATGACCTCGCCGTGATGCGCCGGGAATGCGAACAGGCGCTGCGCGCACTTGAACGCCAAGGCCGTGGACGCAGCTACGAGGCTGCGCATGCGCGTCTGGCGATGCGGTGCGTCGATGTCGCGCGACAACGGCGAATTCTGGCCGCCGAAGGCAGGGTTACCAAACTGGCGCCGCCTTCCGAGGATGCGGCCCAGAAAGCCTACGTTGAGACCGCGCATCGTCTCTGGTCGGGGCTTCAGTCGGTAATCGAAAGGAAGTAGATCCGTCGCTCGATGGCACTCTGTCGCGCTGGATAGTTGTACTGAGAAATCGATGATTAGCGTGGCATTCGAGCCTTTTGCCTCCGAACTGTTCGTCCGCTGGATTTCACTCGCATCTCCCCCGTGAGCGACGAAGTCGCCCTTTTCAGCGCGGCGCGACACAGCGCCATGCTTGCAACCAGGGGCAGTTTTTGCGCCTCGAGCGTTTGGTTGCGGCTGCGCCGCGCTGAGAGCAGTTGGGCGTCCAGCCCGGCAAATGCCGGTGTCCGGTGATGCGGTCGTGCCTGACACCCGCAAGCCCTTCGAGATGCAATTGACAAAGGCGATGGCCAACGCCCTTCTTGCGCTATCGGCCAGATGTGTTAGGCTCCTTGCAGACAAGGGAGTTGATGTGGCCATGACAATGAACTGATGATTTTGGCCTCAAACTCTGGCAACGAAAAACTGTAATACGAAAGAACCGCATGACGAAAATTGAAAGTGTATCTGCGTTGGAAATCCTCGACTCGCGTGGAAACCCCACCGTGTCGGTAACCGTCAAACTCGACAATGGCATTACAGCCTCCGCATGCGTCCCATCGGGCGCTTCCACAGGAACAAGAGAAGCCGTGGAACTGCGCGACAAGGACCCGAAACGTTACGGTGGTAAAGGCGTGCTCAAGGCGGTCGCCAACGTCAACAATGTCATCGCCCCGAAACTCAAAGGCAAATCGCCGTCCGCACAACGTGAAATTGACGATCTCATGCGAAGCCTTGACGGCACCGAGAACAAAGGAAATCTCGGCGCAAACGCCATACTCGGCGTTTCAATGGCTGTGTGCCGCGCGGCGGCGTTGGATGCGGGTCTGCCGCTCTACGCCTATATTCGGCAGCTTTACGGAGCAAAAGAACGCGACCCCTACGTGCTTCCGGCGCCGATGATGAACGTGATCAACGGCGGCGCGCACGCAACAAACAACGTTGATTTTCAGGAGTTCATGCTCTTCCCGATCGGCGCGCCAACGTTCGCAGAAGCCCTCCGGTACGGCGCCGAGACATTCCATACCCTGAAGAAGATTCTCCAAAAACGCGGTCTTGTGACCTCGGTCGGTGACGAGGGCGGTTTTGCCCCAAACCTCAAGGACAACACCCAGGCCGTCGAAGTCATCGTCAAGGCAATAACCGAAGCCGGTTATGTCCCGGGCAAGGATATTGCGATTGCACTCGATCCGGCAGCCAGCGAGTTCTACGAAGACGGCGTGTACGTGCTGCACAAATCGGGCGGCGGCAAAAAGACCGCAAAAGCGATGATTGCTTTGTGGACCAAGTGGGCTGACAAGTATCCAATCGTCTTGCTCGAAGATGGCATGGCCGAGCAGGACAAGGAAGGATGGATCGAACTGACCAAGGCGCTTGGCAAAAAGCTCCAGCTTGTCGGCGACGACGTCTTTGTCACAAACCCGAAGATTTTCGCCGATGGCATCCGGGACGGGATCGCGAACGCGATTCTTGTGAAGCTGAACCAGATTGGCACTGTGACCGAGACCCTCGAGACGATCGCGATGGCGGCGAAGGCCGGTTACAACGTTGTGATCTCCCACAGGTCCGGCGAAACCGAAGACGCGTTTATTGCCGACTTTGCTGTTGGCACAAACGCCGGTCAAATAAAGACAGGATCGCTTTGCCGTTCTGAGCGCATTGCCAAGTACAACAGGCTCCTCGAGATCGAAGCCGAGCTGGGCAAGAAAGCCTGTTACGGTGGTTCGATGTTCAAGGCTGGCAAGTAAGAGCCGCTTCCGAGCATTGCTGCATTCTTGACTCCGGTGTGGGCGAGATTGCATTTCCAACCCACACCGGCTTTTTTCTAAGCCGGATCAAGCCAAGGTACCCGGCCTTGGCCTCTCCGTATTCCAATGTGGGGTGAGGACCTGGTGCCGACGGTTTCTCCACAAGAGTTCACATCAATAACCAACCGCCAGGCGATTCTCAGCAGGAGTTCTTTTTTTCAATCCGCACGCTGCCGATCAGGTCGTTGATGTCTTCGATCTGGCGGTTCTTGAGGTATTCGCGGAGTCCTTCGATCACCCGCAACGCTGTGTGCGGTTCATAGAAGTTGGCCGTGCCAATTGCAACTGCCGTGGCACCGGCAATGATGAATTCGAGAGCGTCAGATGCATCTTGAATCCCGCCAATCCCGATGATCGGGATCCGGACCGCGCGTGCGGCGTCGAACACCAATTTCACGGCGATGGGTTTGATGCATGGACCGCTCAATCCGCCGGTGACATTCCCGAGCCGCGGCCGGCGCGTTTCAGGATCGATCGCCATCGCAGGGTAGCTGTTCATGATCGACAGCGCGTCGCTACCGGATTCTTCAGCAGTTTTGGCATAGGGCACTATGCTCGAGACGTTCGGACTGAGCTTTGTTATCAGGGTCAGCGAGGTTGCGCGGCGGCATGCAGACACAATTTCAGCCAGCAGCTTCAAATCGGTTCCAAACGCCGTGCCGTCGCCGTTGACGTTTGGACACGAAACGTTGATTTCTATTGCGCCCAATCCTTCCAGCTCGCTGAGGCGGCGCGTCACCTCGACGTACTCGGCCACGGTCGTGCCCCAAATGTTGACGATGGTCGGCACCTTGAGTTCCCTCAAGAACGGCCAGTACTTCGAAATGAACGCCTCCACACCCGGCCCCTGCAACCCGATGGAATTGAGGAGTCCGCTTGCGACCTCTAAAGTGCGCGGGGGGCGATTTCCCCGCACTGGGCAAACTCGAATGCCCTTCACTGTGACAGCTCCGAGCTGGTTCAAGTCGATCAACCGCGCGTATTCGACGCCGTAACCGAACGTGCCGGAAGCCACGGTGACGGGATTCTGCAGTGTCAGCCTGCCAATTTTGACGGAGAGATTCACAGCCCTGCCTCCCACAGTATTCTTCCGGCGTCGAACACCGGCCCTTCCGTGCAGGCGCGCTGGTATTCCCAGCCGTCAGATGTTTTGACCGGCACAACACAGGTCAGGCAAGCCCCGACGCCACAACACAAGTGTTGATCAAGCGATACTTCGGCAGCCACGCCAAACTCCTCCGCCAGTCTGGCCACGGCTTCAAGCATCGGCGTTGGACCACACGCGAACAGTTTGCGCCCTTCAGCCTTTCGCTCCAATTCCGTCCTCAGTGGTTGTGTCACAAGGCCGCGTTCGCCGTAACTTCCGTCCTCGGTTGCCACTCTCACGTCCCATCCGAGAGCACGAAACTCGGCTTCGCACAAAATGTCGTTCCGCTCACGCGCGCCCGCAAAAACGATTCCTTTATGTGAAGACCGCTTTGCAAGAAGGTACAAAGCAGCCATTCCGTAACCGCCCGCAACGAGCAGCGGAAATTCAGCGTTGGCAGTTGGGATCGTGAATCCGTGACCGAGTGGCCCCAACAGGCTCAGGTCTTCGCCCTCGCGCATGCGGGCCAGTGCGACAGTTCCTTTTCCCACGACCTTGTACAGGATCGAAATGGTTTCCCGGTTGGTGTCAAAAACACTGAATGGACGACGGAGCAGGGCATCCTTGAGGGACGGGATGCGGATGTGGACAAACTGACCCGGCTGGACGTCCGGGGCGATTGCCGGCGCATGCAGCACCAGACGAAAATAAAGCCCCGTCTCACATCGGTTCGAGATGATTGTTGCTGTTTGCTCGACCATTCGCGCCGATGAAGATGGCCGGGATTCGTCGTCGAGTCAATGCTGTGTCATCCGACCGGGTTGTTTGAGTGCCTCAGGCACGATGGAGAAACGATCCTGCAACGAACACCGTTACCTTGGCGCGATCATTCGGTTGCGGCTGTGCCGCGCTGCAAAATATGCGGGGTAAAATCTCCTTCTTTGAAGCATCGCTGCAGTTTTGTTAAACCTTGCCAACAGGCAGCCGCAATGCAATTGTTCAGAAGCGAAATCTGATCATGCACCCAGCCAGAAATGCCGGTTTCAGCAGGGACTATGGCCATTGGCCGGCTTGCGCAGGTGTTGGCACGGCACCACCAACCTCGCTGCGCGCTTTCACGCTGATCGAGTTACTGGTTGTCATTGCCATTATAGCGATTTTGGCCGGGATGCTGTTGCCTGCTCTGTCGCGGGCCAAGGAACGGGCACAGCGAATGACCTGCTTGAACAACATCAAGCAGCTAACGTATGCGGTCCTTATGTATGCCGATGACAACCGCGACAGGTTTATGCCTGACGGCGACGATGATCCGCATTGGGTCAAGCTGCCTTTCCGCGACATGCTGCGCACCAATTACTCGGTCACGCGCCCCACGTTCTATTGCCCGTCAAATCCCAAGTGGAACCGGGACGATTTCTGGACATGGCCGGACAATCAGAGCTGTGTGATTGGCTACGTTTACCTCGTGGCCGAGCCGTCCTACAACAATAACACCGGCCTTTACCCAAAGCCGATCGCGCATCAACCGATTTTCGCTCAACGGAGCACGGACAATGCGTACTATCCGCTGATCTGGGCTGACATGAACCGCAAACTCAACGGTTCATGGATGCGACCCGGCGACCCGGACCCGATGGTGCGCGGGGTGAATCACTTCGATTATCGGGGCAAACAACCCGCCGGCTCGAACGAGGGATACCTCGACGGCCATGTCGAATGGGTGCCCGCAGTGAAGTTCGTCCGCAGACCGAAAATGGATTTCGGCGGGCTTCAGTTGTTTTTCTACGCTGGCAAGGACGACTGAGCCTGCCACGCAGCCTGGCAATTTCTCAGTGCGGCGCAGGACGGTTCAGGGCGCGACCGTCAACCAAAGTTGGTCGGTCTCGTTGATCAGAAGCTTTCCGAGGGGCGCGTAGCGCCCAACCAACGGGGCGGTCGCATAGCCCAATTGTGGAGGAACAGACCTTACATCGACGACGCTTACGACAAATGGTCGGTTGGCCGGCGGTGCAGTCGAGTCTGCTTTCAATTGGAGTGTCACCTTGTCAGCGGCTGGTTCTGCTGTCTGTGGGACACAGGAAATCCCGTCGGGCAAACTGAGCGCCGAGACTTGCAAGATGCTTGTCGAACCTGCCGGGCGTTTCAGATTCACAACAACCGGCGTGCTCCCGCCGGGTTTCAATGTGTAACTGTGGGATTCAACTGTTGCCCGGAAAAACGGCTCCGGCGAAGCCACTTCCAATTGAAAGGAGTAAAGCGGTCCTCCGTTTTCTTCCATGTCCGATACTGCGACAATGTAGTTGCCTGCGCCGGGAGAAACCCAGATCAATTCGGCGTCGCCTGCAGGCGGAGCTTCGGCGAGAACGTTCATTTCACTGTCAAGAACACGCAGCCGCGGTTGCAATGGCGAATCGATGCTTCTTGCGATGACGCGGAATCTGAATCTTTCCTGGCCGCGTGTCTCGAAGCCGTAGTTGATTTGCCGTCCTGCGGGTGCGATCACTCCTCTTGTCAGGCTGGGGATCATCAGCGTTCGCACTGCCACCATTGGCCGGAACATTTCCACGACTGTTTGAAGACTGCGGGGAGCCTCGACGGTCGTTGTCGGGGGTGGCTTGGCGGGGTTCGCGCTGACCGCGACGCGATACACAGCCGCCTCGGTTTGCAGCAGTTTACTTTGGACATCTCCCGCACCGTTCATGAACACACGCAGCAGATAGACTCCGCCCGCAGAAATGAAGCTGGAAAGTGTCGTGTCATGGTCGGGAGCTGCGTGCTGGAGGGCAACGCGATTTGTTTTCTCGTCCAGGAGTTCGATGGACAGGCTTGTTGGGGCGTCAAGTGCCACAGCACAGACGGCGGCTTCGAGCTTGCAACTGTCCGGCAAACGCAGTGTGTAAGTGTTGACTCGATTGGTTTGGGTGATCAAACCGTTAAATGTTGCCGGAAATGAATCGATGACCGGGGTTGTCAGGGCGTTTGAAGAGGACGACGCAATAAACTCCGGACTGTTGCCGACGACGAATTGGAGCGGCGGTGTTACGCTGGTAGGATGGTAAAACCTGACCAAATGCGGTCCGATGCGTACCGAGCTGGAAATCTCGACCTCAAACTGCCCGGGCGTTTGACCTGGGATGAACCTGAGTCCGGCGTCGTCGGTCCACACCCCGATCGGCCAGCTCTCGAGAATTCCGGCGCAGGTTACACTGATGCGTGAACCTGCCTGACCGCCTGCGGGGAAAAGGTATTTGACGGTCAGATCGGCGCCATGGAGCGAACCGCTCGCGGCGGCGAGCAACGCCAGAATTTTGAACCTCGGCAGCATGCGCAAGTATCATCGCCACTGCAGACCTCGAGTCAACCTCGGCTTGCGATCGCCCGAAGCGGAACCAACGAAGCACCGGCACAGCAGCAAGTGAATGATCGCGTCGAGCCAAAGGCGTTGGTTGCAAGTTCGGTGCTCTGGTTTCGCAATATTGCGCCTACCACTCACGCAAACGATAGAAAGCTTGCGGGAGTGCGCCGGGCGCATCGGCATCGATGAATACGAAGTCCGTTGTCACCGGGCTGACAGATGTCCAAGGTCCAAGCACTGACGGGGCTTTTTCGAGCTGGCGAACGCGGCCGTTTGTTTCCCACCGAAGGATGAGGCCGCCGGTTGCATTGTTGGAGCGTATTTGGACACAGCGGGCTGTGGTTGTCGGAGAAACCACCGCGTCGCTGACAATGTAGATGCCGTCCAGGCCGAAATCGGCGAGGTCTTCGAGAGGCTGAAAGTTTCTGAGCAGGTCAAGATTTCTGTACAATACCTCGCCCCGGTCGCTCAACAGGTCGCCGTGGTTTATCCGGCCCAGTACACGGTCCTCGAATGATTCTTCGACGGAGAACCACACTTCGCCACTTGGCCAAACGTAAACTGCATCCAATCCAAAGTCCTGTTCGGTCTGCGGATGGAATTGGGCCAGAAGTTGCTCGTGTGTCTTGACAATCAGACCTTTGCTCGAGAGCAAATCGCCGCGCCTCACGAGGACACCCAGTCGTTGGGAAAAGAAATCTGATTTAATGGAAAAATACACTTCACCTGAGCCGAGCACTTGCACAGCGTCGAGCCCGACGTCCGGCAGCGGTGGCATTGGCGCAAACGGACCTATCAGGTCGGCATACGCCGCCACAACGCGCCCGCGATTCGAGAGCAGATCACCGTGATGGAGCGATCCGAGCGTTTCACTGAACACATCGGTTTCGGTCGAGAACGCGAATTCGCTTCCCGGGAGGATATCGACGGCGTCCAATCCCAAATCGATGGGATCCGGGGACGGCATCATACCGAGTTTTGCTGTGAGTTCGCGGTTGCGGGCGACGATTGTGCCGACGTCGGAGACGAGGTCACCGCCGGTGACATGTTTTGCGGGGGCCGGATTGATGCCGGGGGTGAACCCATGTGTTGTCGAGAAGAAAATCTCGCGCACCGGGGCGGCAACCAACTCGATCTGGTACTGCTGGGTCAAAGTGCCGTTTGCTTGATCAAGGGTGACATGGATGATCGGCCAGCCGCGTTTCACGTCAGGGGTGGCGTTTGTGAGAATGCAAAGTGTGCTGGATGATCCGTTGTCGATCCAGACTTCCATGGTCATGTCCTGGAACAAACCCACTTCACCGCCGACCTTGTAAACGCCGCGCCCGCGCACTTTGTAAACCTGGCCTTGGGGCGAGTTGGCGAAAAACTCGATGTCTTCGACGGCGTAAGTCGAAACCAGCGGGTTTTGGTCGAGCAACCTCAGGGCGAATTTGCCTTGCAGCGGGGCGACTATTGGCATTCGATCGCAGATCGGGCAGTCATCCACCAATCGGCTGCTCGACAACAGCGTGTAATTCCATGCTGGGGGCTGTGGCGGCGTGGCCTGCTGATCCGGCACGGGGATAATATCAATGCCGCCCGCGTCATAAACCGCAAATGCGCCATGGCTCGCCTTGCCTTGTCCGCAGAAATTGCCGATGTGGTCGAAGGCGCGGCGGTTTTGGACGATCCACATGTCCAAATCCATTTGTTGTTCGGCGATTCCAATTCTCGCTGCCGCTATCGTGCTGCCGCCGTCTGACAGCATCGGGTAGAAGAGCGGTTTGTCGGTGGTCTCGATGACCGTCTGACCGGAGTCGGGTTGCCAGAAAACAAGGCTGTACTTGTTTGCGTCCCGCTTCGTGTAAGCCACGGAACCGTGCGCCCATTTTGGTGTTTCCGATGTTTGCCCCGGGATGGAGACGGCGCCAATCGCATGCATGCCACCGAAACAGTCGGCTGTGTCCACAAGCACCTTGTCATCACCCGCCACGGACCACAACTGCTGCTTGGTTCCCGTGCGGTCAGGGACGACGAAGAACCCCGACATCGGGCCTGTGATAAAGTGGCTTCGGAGCAACCCCAGTTCGTTTCTGAGTTTGTCCATCGAGAGACCGGCCCAGAATCCCCATGGCGTGACGGCCCACACGCGTTCGTCAACGACTTCGCCTGATTCGTTCAATTGCCAGCCGGTAAACCAGAAGTTGCCTGTTCCTGAATAGCGGACCATTGGATCGCCAGCCACGCCCGAAGCGCGAATGCCGACCGACCGCAGGTTCAATCCCCCGGGCGGTTGCACAGTGCCGCTCTCAAAATCGGCAATCGCAAAAACAGACCCATGGTCGCCCAGAACCAGCACCATGCGACCGCTCGGGTCGCACGCCAATTGATAAACCTCCTCCATGGGCAGAACGAGGGTGTTCACCTCGAGCGTGGTCATATGCCCTGACCGAGACCGGATAGCCGACAGTCGCGGTCGTTTCTGGCCGCCTTGAATCGTAATGAGATCATGACCTATCAATGTTCGCCCGCCGTCGGCCAACAGCGCGAGTTGAAAAGTGCCCAGATCGAGACCTGCTGCCCGGAGTTGATCGGTGCCAATTTGAAGCCGCTGCGTAATGGAACCGGCGTCTGCAGCAGGAATCTCCCGGGGCAAACCAATGGCATTGAGTTGGGCCATGACTGATTTGCCATGGAAGAAATGACCTTGCCCCGGGGGTTGGGCGGCACGACGGATTGCCAGCGCGTAGTTTGGCCACCAGTCCCAAACCGAACTGCTCGATCCGTCCGAACGGCGGAAACTCGAGATCAGATCGGAAGCCGGAGCAGCGTTTATGCTCGTGATCCCGGCGGCTTTCACGGTCATCACTTCGTTCGGTTCAGCCGTGGCGTTTCCATTGGTATCTCTCCAGAGATAGAGCGGGTCCAGTTCTTCGCCTTCGATTTTTCCATCATGGTTGAGATCAAAAACCGCCCGCAGATGAGCGAACCCGTCCGGCCAACCACCGGTCGTGCCGATGAGGTGTTTGCCGCTGGTCGGCTCGGGGTTGGTTGTCAGCAGGGCGTCTCCGGGTGCCACCCATTCGGTCACGTCAATGAACCCGTCGCCATCGATATCGAAGGCCGCGTATGGGCCTGTGAGCCGCGCAGGGTGCGGATTCCAAAGCCCGCGCGAAGCCCCGAGAACACCGTCGCCGTCGGCGTCGAGTACGAGCGGGCTTACGTACTTGGTGCCGGACAATTCGAACTGAACGCCGCCGACCGTGACATTGATCGGCTCGCCCGCCCATCCCGCAATTCGACCGGAAACTATATTTGCCGCTGAAATCGCTCCGCCAAAGGCAGACGTAAGACTGAACGGGCCTGTTACACCCAAAGCGGCTGTCGCCGAGGATGAAATGGGCAGAAGTGCGTAACGTGGCTCAGCCCAGAGTGCGATGAAAACCTCGCGCACAGGCGGGAAGTCGGCGGTTGCCGCGGTCGCAAACGAAAAAAAGCTGGCGGCCTGATCGAACCCGGGTGCACCGGCGGTCAGGCCGATCGTTTCTGGTGCGAAGATTGGATTGAACTCGGGATTGGCGGCGAAGTCGAATTCCGGGTTCTTGTCGAGATCCAAAACGGTTATTGGCTGTGCGATGGCGCAGCAGAGCAGCAAATGTGCAAGGCATGGTACAAGCCGCCACTGGATCGGAGCAGCGTTAGTGGAGTTCATAACTAATGTAACGCATGTTTGTGTTTGGGAACGATCGACTTGATCTGCATCGGGTTGAACCGGGCGAAGTGGCCGCGGCTGAGCTTTCGAGCATGGGACGTTGAACCAAACAGTGACATCCCAAGGACTGTCGCATGGACGTTCTCCCCGGTCGGTCCGGTCTTGGAAGAAGTCCTGGCCGCTGTAACAGGCGGTGGGCCAGCACCGGCGTTGGGAGCTGAGTTCATGGCTCGGAGCCTTTGCAGATTTGAAAACACCATAGGCGCGCCTGCGCGAGTGTCAAGATCGCACGAGTGGTGTTTTGCTGCAGCGCATCGGCCTGTCAGAAACCACGCCCAAGTTGCAGGATCAGTTGCTCTTCGTTCTGTCGCTTTCAGCCCGGAAATCTCACCGGATTGAACGTATTTGTGCCCATTGGACGTTGGCCGGTGAGATTTCCGGGGTCGCTGTTGAACTCCACTGTGACCTGTCCTGCTTCCTCGCCTTTCAACGAGAAGACCGGCCGGGGGAGATTCGGTCCCTGAGCCATGATACGCCGCGATGTTTCCATGCGAAGCGGCCGAGGGTGGAACCCGTCTCGAACAAACGCTTTGCCTGGTTGTGCAGGTTTTGGTTTGCTCTCAGAAGCATGAAGTCACTCACCGAACGCCTCTGGTTTGAAATTCCGCATCGCCGCGGGTACGTGAACATCACGGACAAGGTGGCCGCGCTGGTCAGGCGCAGCGGGGTGAAAGAAGGGCTGTGCCTTGTCAACGCGATGCACATATCTGCGTCCGTATTCATCAACGACAATGAAGAAGGGTTGCTGCACGATTTTGACGTGTGGTTGGAACGGCTGGCCCCTCATGCCCCAATAACCCAGTACCGGCACAACCTGACCGGCGAGGACAACGCAGACGCGCATCTGAAACGCCAGGTGATGGGTCGCGAGGTCGTAATCGCAATCACAAACGGCGAACTCGATTTCGGACCATGGGAACAGATTTTTTACGGGGAGTTTGATGGCCGAAGGCGGAAAGCCGTGCTCGTGAAAATCATCGGCGAGTGAGCTCGGCACAAGATTCCGGCGTGGTTGCACCGGCATTCAGCGACCTGACAACTCCTCAGCGCGGCGCAGCCGCAACCAAATGCTCGAGGCGTAAAAACTGCGCTGGTTGCAGCAATACTGCTGTGTCGGGCCGCACTGAGAAAGGTGCCACGCCGCAATCAGGCCAGACGGACAGTGTAGCTCTTCGATTTCTCGTCGGCTTCGAGTTTCACCAAACCCCGGCGCTGCGCCTCGAGCAGGAGATCATGGAACGACCGCAAACCGCAAGCTCGTTCGCTGAAGCCGGGGTCGCGTCGTTTGATGGCCTGTTTGACCATGGAACTCCAGATGCGATCGTTTTCTTCGCGTTCTTCGCTCAAAGCCTCGACGGTTTCGACAACAAGGTTCAACGCTTTTTCGAGGGCTGCAGCCTTGTCAGCATCGGATGCCGTGGGTGTGCCGCCCGGAGCCCGCGCCTTTGACTTCGAGGCCTGGGCATGGACAAGATCATCGTAGTACACGAACTCGTCGCAGTTGTTCAGGAAAAGGTCCGACGTGGATTTGCGCACGCCGACGCCGATCACCTTTTTCGCATTCTCACGAAGCTTGCTGACAAGCGGCGAAAAATCAGAGTCGCCGCTCACAATCACAAACGTGTCCACGTGACTCTTGGTGTAACAGAGGTCAAGTGCGTCCACTACCATCCGGATATCGGCGGAGTTTTTGCCGGACTGTCGGATATGTGGTATCTCGATCAGCTCGAAAGCGGCTTCGTGCAGGTCGCGTTTGAACTCCTTGAACCGCTCGAAGTCGCAATAGGCTTTTTTGACGACGATGTGGCCTTTCAGCAGCATTCGTTCGAGCACTTTCCGGATGTCGAAACGGGGCAAATTGGCCTCGTGCGCGCCGATGGCGATGTTTTCGAGGTCAAGAAAGACGGCCATTGTAGCATTTTGACCTGAGCTGTTCATTTTCGCTGCCAGCCAGTGTAGCAGGTCACGGGCTTTTGCACAGACCAATCTGATTGCCGGAGTTTGATGGACAAACAAAGTCTGTCGCTTAGAGTTTTCGCATGACCATCATTCTGTGCCTTGCGGCAATCGTTGTCGGATACCTGCTTGGCTCGGTTCCGACGGGCTTTCTCATGGGGCGGGCCCGGGGTGTGGATTTGCGCAGTGTGGGCAGCGGCAACATAGGCGCAACAAATGCGTTGCGTGTGCTCGGAAAGAAAGCAGGCGCAATCGTGCTGATTCTCGATGCGGCCAAAGGTGCGCTTGCGTGCTGGGGCGTGCCCCGACTTGCCACGGCAATCGGACCAACGGTGGGTGCTGATCAGACTCTGCTTTCGGTCCTTGCCGGTGCTGGCGCGATCCTCGGACACAACTATACCTGTTGGTTGAGATTCAGGGGCGGAAAAGGCGTTGCAACGTCGGCCGGCGTTCTGGCCGTGATCACCCCGGCTGCGCTTCTGCTTGCGACGGCGGTGTGGGTAATCGTTTTTGCTGTTGGCCGCTATGTTTCGCTTGCGTCGATCAGCGCGGCTTTGGCCCTGCCTTTTTTGGTCTGGTTCACCAAAGGCAACTCCTTTCTGGCCGCGTTTGCTGTCGTAATGTCCGCGGTGGTCATATACGCGCACAGATCCAACATCAAAAGGCTCATGAACGGGACGGAACATCGGTTTGGCCGAACCAAGGCTCCGGGAACCGCCGAAGAACCTCAGCACGGCACCGACACAACCGAGCTCCAAAGACGACAGCCCGGTGGCGACGCGGGGACCGTTGGCCATTGACAAAAGACCAAAGACAGGGCTCAGCAGACCATGAACAGAAGAAACAGCACAAGAGCTGAGTTGCGAAGTTGCGCTGTTCCGGAGCAGGCGCGCAAATCTCCGGTTATGGCACTGCAAATAAGTCTATGAAAATATCTGTTTTGGGGGCGGGCGCATGGGGCACTGCGCTCGCCCGACATCTCCATCAGGGGGGCAACAGTGTCGTTCTGTGGGACAACGACACGGCAAATCTTATTCGCATTCCGACGGCGGGCAGGAACCTGAAATACCTGCCGGATATCGATCTGCCGGAGGGGCTGGGTATCGAGCCGGAACTCGCAGTTGCGGCAAACGCGGGTGAAATGGTTGTCATGGCTGTTCCGTCATTCGCGTATCGCCGGGTTGGGAGCGCTTTGGGCGAGTTCGACGGGATTGTCGTCAGTGTTACAAAGGGAATCGATTACGAATCCGGATTGCCAATGAGCGGCGTGCTCGCGGCAGTTGCACCCCGCGCACGTTGTGTGGCATTGTCGGGGCCAACGCTGGCTCTTGAAGTGGCCCGTGGAATTCCCACTGCGGCTGTGGCGGCGAGCCGGAACTCCGACGACGCCGCGCTTGTGCAACGGCTCTTTCACCGACCGGCCTTCAGAATCTATACGAGCACCGATATTCTCGGAGTCGAGTTTGGCGGTGCGCTCAAAAACGTCATCGCAATCGCCGCCGGCGTGTGCGACGGGCTTGGATTTGGCGACAACTCCAAGGCCGCGCTTGTAACCCGTGCCATTGCCGAAATCCGCCGGCTTGGTGTGGCATGCGGGGCGCGCCCCGACACTTTTGCCGGATTGAGCGGGATTGGTGATCTTGTTGTGACATGTTTTTCGAAGCTGAGCCGGAACAGAACCTTGGGCGAACGCTTGGGCCGTGGCGAACAGCTCTCCGAGATTCTGGCCTCATCTGTCAGCGTCGCTGAGGGTTACCCAACAGCGCGATCGGCCTACGCCCTTGCTCGGCGCCACAACGTCTCCACGCCAATCATTGATGAGGTCTATGCCATGCTCTACCAGGGCAAGAGCGTGACAGCCGCGTTGCGGGACCTCACCAGCCGGGATGTGAAACCGGAAGACTGATTGGCAATGTTGCCCATTTGGTTGGTTGCGCGCCCGCTCACGGCGGTATCCGCGTCAAACCGTCGAACCGCTAAACCGCTCCGCCATGGACAGCGAATCGCTCAGTTTTGGTGCTCTTTCCGGATCAGATTCAACAGGTCAGGGTAATCTTCCACCGATTTGAACTGCGGAAATTCACGCCGTACGTTCTCGGGCGCGCGAAACAGAAAGCCCACGTCGGCTTCTCTCAACATGGCAGTATCGTTGTACGAATCTCCAACGGCGATCACCCTGTAATTGAGCGATTTCAGCGCTGCCACGGCGCGTTGCTTCTGTTCGCGGACGCGAATCTGGTAACTGACTATCCGGTCATTCTCCACAACAAGGCGATGACAAAAGAGCGTCGGCCACTCGAGTTGGCGCAGCAGCGGCTGCGCAAACTGTTCGAACGTGTCAGAAAGGATGATTACCTGTGTGAAAGCGCGCAGCTCGCGCAAGAACTCGAGTGCGCCATCCAATGGCTTCAAGGTGCTGATCACGGCCTGAATGTGCGAAAGACAGAGTCCATGTTTGGCCAGCAGCGCGAGCCTGCCACGCATCAACACGTCGTAATCCGGGACGTCGCGAGTCGTAAGCCTTAACTCGGGAATGCCCGTTTTTTCTGCGACGGCGATCCAGATTTCGGGCGTTAGCACGCCCTCCATGTCAAGAGTTACGATCGATTGTTGCACGACACAAGGTTTGCAGGGCTGATGGTGTCTGTCGAGTCGAACTCTGCACGCCAAAATCGCTACAAAGAGTTTTCACATTTCCGTGTGAACGCGGAACACGAAGCCCGGCACGCACTTCGAGCCTGGCACACTACTCGTCACCGTGCGCGAAGTTGTCACAACCCGCCAGCCGTCATCCAACAAACGGCGGCAAATTGCCAACCCAAGCCCACGGCTTCCACCTGTCACCAACGCTCTCTTCACAAGTCAATCAGCACAATTACTCCCTGATCCGCCCGACCCGCCTCATCGGTCTGATCCGCCACATCGCTCATTCTTCCGGCGCGCATGTCGCCGCGCACTTTCCCAAATCAAGGCCGCACAATCAACCAGACAAACCCACCAACAAGAATCCTACCGCCCGAACCCCGGCAAATACAAAAGCCCGCTCCCTATCGCACCGCCCGTTTCGCGTTCTGAGCCGGCCCGACTGTTTCCTCGACCCACTTTCGCGGCCATGCCTCCTTGCGCAACCGTTCTCTCAACGTCCGCTGCAGGGATTCCAATACCGCACTCCCGTCCCAGCCGGGTTCAACTGCATACTTCAAACAAACAATCTCGCCCGTCACCGGATTTCGTTCCGCGACCGCAGCAGCCCTGCGCAGCCACCTGCACCCCCGCAAACGTCCATGGCCGGTACGGTGACGCCCATGTCCAACCCATTACACCCGGCTTTGACACCGTGCCGCCTCTGATCTCTTTCCATCGCCGCCACTGTAATTTGGGTCGGCCCGTTGACCCCGACGACGTGACGCCCAACCACACTTCAGGCTCCGCAGGCGGATTCGTCAACTCCGGCCCGTCAGCCGCCGGCACAACAGCAATGCTCTCCCCTTCGTCGAGCCTCTCGAACACCCGATACAAATCACCAAGAGCAATCGGTCTCGCCGCGATCATATCCGGATTAGTGTTACCTTGGAAAACCTGCGCAGCAACCGCAAATTAGCGGATCGTTCGCCACCTTCGCCGTCAAAACATCAACCACCGCCCAGATATGGGGACAGACACGATGTTTGGGCGACCGGACCCTTGACCCGCTGGACCTGACCAAGTGTCGGTCGGACGGTCGAGGTTGCTGGGCTGCCCAAATATGGGGACAGGCACGACGTGCGATATACCGATCAGGAACGTTTAACGTCCAACGTTCAACTCTCAACTTCCAACGGGATGACCGAAAGGGCGCATGGCGAAAATGGGGACAGACACGATGTCCGGTATACCGATCAGGAACGTTCAACGTCCAACGTTCAACTCGCAACTTTCAACGGGCGTGACCGAAAGGAAGCATGGCGGGTTGGATATGGGGA
>Ga0078972_1003280_pt1 | contig 46977 bp, 43 predicted proteins | sample YelNatPaOPGAMG01_FD_67568 | JGI IMG/M metagenome (GOLD analysis project Ga0078972, IMG submission 67568) | Hot spring thermophilic microbial communities from Obsidian Pool, Yellowstone National Park, USA - OP-RAMG-01 (SPADES assembly) (version 2) | ecosystem: Environmental > Aquatic > Thermal... | reverse complement strand
CCCTTTTCCTTCAAACCTTTCACTCCTTGAGAAAAAGGATAACATAAAAAAGAAAAGGGGGCAATATTTCTTTGCCCCCTTTGAATTCCCACACGAATTTTTATTACTTATTGGATAGAGTGAGGATTACCGTAGAATTCGTTCTATTATAACCTGTTAATGTATAAGAATTTGTTACTGCATCATAGGTATATACTATAGCATATTGTTCAGCTGTAGTTGGATTAGTTTTATTAGGTTCTTTACCAGAAGTGCTTCCATCAAATAAATTAGACTCTAAGGAATATGCAGAATTTGTTGCAGGGCTCTTTGGAAATGCATTACCAGGAAGATAAGGTTTTACATCATTAAGTCTATCAGTATATGTTCCACTATGATCTGTTGCATACATTTCAATTGCGGTTTGTAATGTCTTCATAGCGGATCTTACTGCAGATTCCCTTGCCTTTTCAGTGGCACCCATAAAGTTGGGGAGAGCAACAGCAGCAAGAATTGCAATAATAACAATGACTACCATCAATTCAATAAGGGTAAATCCTTTTTCATGTCTCATCCTTTAACACCTCCTTTCTTTTCCTATAATTTATTCTACCCCATTTTATAAAAAATTATTCCAAATAGAAAGTGATTTTTCTCACATTTTTTTAAAAAACTTCTTTTGTAAGAATTTCCTTTAGTTTTTTAAGTGCAATTTTTAATATTTTTGATACCTGACCTTGAGAAATTTTTAATCTTTTTGCAATCTCTGATTGGGTAAGGTCATAGTAAAAGATATAATATATAATTTTTCTCTGAATCTCTGGTAATGTTGATATTGCTTGCTCTAAAGCAATTTTATCCTCAATAGGAAGCTGAAAGGATATTAATCTTTCACTTTTTAATTTAGATAAATCTATTTCAATTTCATCGTCTAAGGATACAGAGTAGAGAGCAGATCTTGCCTTGAATAATTCCAAGACTGCAGATTCCTTTAGATTTAATTCCTTTGCTATCTCTTCCACATTAGGTTCCCTATTTTCCTTTTGATAAAATTCATATATAAAATTTTCCATATCAAGTATTAATTTTTTAACAGTTTTTGGAATTTTTATTTGAGATACTTTATCTCTTAAATAGTGACTTATTTCACCATATATACAAAAGGATGCATATGTGGAAAATTTTCCCTTTTTTGAATTATAATTTTGAATAGCCTTTATAAGACCTAAATATCCCACCTGGACCAAATCTTCTAAAGGTTCATTATATTTAGAAAATTTTCTTGCCCAATAATATACTAAGTTATTGTTTTCTATTATTATCTCTTCTAATATTTTTTGGTCCTTACTTTTTTTATACTTCTCTAAAAGTTCCACATTTTTATTCATTATTTTATATACTGGAACATTGTGAATATAGGAAGATAGAGAGAAATAAGTATTCCACCAGCAATTCCACCAATAAATATAATCATCATTGGCTCAATTAGTGATGTTAAGCTTTCTATGGTATTTGCTACCTCTCTTTCATAAAATTCCCTAATTTTATTTAACATTAATTCTAAATTTCCAGACTCCTCCCCTATGGATATCATTTGAATAACCATAGGTGGGAATACATTAGTATCTTTTAATGACGGTGCAATTCTATCACCCTCTTTAACCCTTTCCTTTGCTTTATCAATTGCTCTTGAAAGAACAATATTTCCTGTAGTCTCAGATACTAAATCTAATGCCTGGATAAGAGGAACGCCTGTTCTTATCTGTGATGCTAAAACTGTTGTAAAATTAACTATGGAGTTTTTTCTAATAAGGGGTCCAATAAGGGGAATTTTTAAAAGTAAAACATCTAAATATTCTCTTATTTTCTGATTTTTTAATGCCTGTATTCCTCCTACAATTAATCCTAAAAAAACTATTAAAATAATTAGTATATTTTGCGTTAATATCTTACTTATTTTTAGTATAATTGCAGTGGGAAGAGGAAGGGGTGCTCCTAAGCTCTCAAACATGCTTGCAAAAGTGGGAACTAAAAATATCAAAAGACCAGCGGTAACAAGAACTGCAAAAATTAATATTGCAACAGGATATGTCATTGCTGATTTTATTTTTCCCCTTAATTCCTGCTGTTTCTCAAGAGTAAGTGCCAATCTTTCCAATGTTTCTGCAAGGGTTCCTGATTGTTCTGCAGCTTTTATCATGTTTGTATAAAGTTTTGAAAATATATGGGGAAAGTTTCCAAGAGCCTCAGAAAGACTTGCACCTTCATCTACATATCTTTGAATCTCACGAATTATATTTCTTAATGCTTTACTTTCTGTCTGTTCAGAAAGAACTCTTAGAGCTGTAGCCATAGGAATCTGTGATGTAATCATTGTTGCAAATTGTCTTGTAAATATAACAAGGTCATTAAGTTTTACTTTTTTAGGTTTTGTTTCAAGAGTTAAAGAAAGAGTAAAAAAACTCTTTCTCTTTTCCTCAATTCTAATAGGCAAAAGACCCATTTCTCTTAAACGATTGGCAACTTCTCTTATACTTTCAGCCTCTATTACCCCTTTAATCAATTCCCCCCTTATATTTCTGGCATTATACTCATAGGATTTAGCCAACTAAATCACCTCCTGGCTTCACCCCAAAGAAGCCTAAGAAGTTCCTCTTTATTTACTGCCCTCTCCATGGCAGTTTCTTCAGATATAAGATTCTTTTTAACTAAATCTGCAAGGGCTTGGTCCATAGTCTGCATTCCATATTTTCCACCTGTTTGAATAACAGTATAAATTTGGGGTGTTTTTGCCTCTCTTATCAAGCTTCTTACCGCAGGAACCGCAATCATAATTTCAACAGCAACAACTCTTCTCAAGCCATCCTTTGATGGTAATAGTTGCTGAGATATTACCCCTTGAATAACACCAGAAAGCTGAATTCTTATTTGTTGTTGCTGATGGGCAGGAAATTGGTCTACAATTCTTTCTATACTCTGAACAGCATCTACAGTATGTAATGTTGCCATAACTAAGTGTCCTGTCTCTGCAGCAGTGATAGCAATAGCGGTAGTTTCTAAGTCTCTCATCTCACCTACTAATATTACATCTGGATCTTCTCTTAAAGCAGATCTTAGGGCATTTGCAAAAGAGTGAGTATCTGCACCAACCTCCCTTTGATTTACTATAGATTTCTTATGAGTATGGAGATATTCTATTGGATCCTCTATAGTAATAATGTGCCTGCTGAAATGTGTATTAATATAATCAATCATTGATGCTAAGGTTGTTGACTTTCCACTTCCTGTAGGTCCTGTTACTAATATTAATCCTCTTGGTAGGCTTGCTAAGTCCTTTAAAATTGGTGGAAGACCTAATTCTTGAAAGCTTGGAATTCTCCATGGAATTAGCCTAAAAACTGCAGCAACACTATTTCTTTGCCAAAAGGCATTTACCCTAAATCTACCTTCCCCTTTTAATCCAACAGAAAAATCCAATTCTCTTTTCTCCTGAAATCTCTGTTTATTCTCCTCAGTAAGAAGACTGAATATAAGGTTCATGGTATCTTGAGAGTTTAAAACAGGATATTGGGTTTGAGGTATCAATTGTCCCTTAATTCTAAAAATTGGGTTTGCTCCAACAGTTATATGAACATCAGACGCATTTTTCTTTATAGCATCTTGTAAGATCTCAACCATAGATAATTCAGGCATAAATATCTCTCCTCCCTTTAATCAGCAGCAGTGACTCTCATAACCTCCTCAATAGTAGTAATTCCTTTTAAAACTTTCATAAGTCCATCTTCTCTTAAAGTTGTCATTCCCTTTCTTCTTGCGGTATCACGAATAACGTCCTTTGGAACTTTTTTAAGAATTAATTCTCTTATTTCATCATCTACAAGCATAATTTCATGAATAGCAGTTCTTCCTTTATAACCCTTATTATTACAGAAGGGACATCCCTCCCCTTTATATAATTTCAAATTATTAAGATCAAAATCTATATTATAAAGATTACTCTTTAAAACTTCGAGATCTTCCTCTGTAGGTTTATAAGATGCTTTACATTTTGGGCAAATTTTTCTTACAAGTCTTTGTGCAACAGCACCAAGGAGTGATGATGAAATTAAGAAAGGCTCTATACCCATATCAATAAGACGGGTAACTGCAGAAGGTGCATCATTGGTATGCAATGTGGATAAAACTAAATGTCCTGTTAATGCAGCCTGAATTGCAATTCTTGCAGTTTCCTCATCTCTAATCTCACCTACAAGAACTACATCAGGGTCTTGACGTAGTATTGACCTTAAAGCATTGGCAAAGGTAAGTCCCGCCTGTGGATTTACCTGAACCTGATGAATTCCTGGGAGCTGATATTCTACAGGGTCTTCTACAGTAATAATATTTATCTCAGGAGAATTTATCATGTTTAAAGATGCATAAAGGGTTGTTGATTTTCCACTTCCTGTAGGTCCTGTTACTAATATAATTCCATAAGGACTTTTTAACATCTTTAAATATCTATTATAATTTTCATCACTAAAACCTAAACTTTCTAAGGATAAAGAAATTTCTCCTCTACCTAAGATACGCAAAACTGCTTTCTCTCCAAAAACCCCAGGAAGTGTGGACACACGAAAATCATAAGTATTTCCTCTAACTATCATCTTTATACGACCATCTTGAGGTTTTCTCCTCTCAGCAATATCCATATTGCTTATTATCTTTATACGGGAAATCAAATTAGCCTGAATTCTTCTTGGTAATCTTTTATATTCCTGAAGTCTTCCATCAATTCTAAATCTTATCCTAAGGCAATCCTCCATAGGTTCCACATGAATATCACTGGCTCCAAGAGTTACCGCATCAAAAAGAACACTATTTACAAGTTTTGCTGTAGGTCCCTCTTCAGACTCAACATCTTCTGAGATTTCTTGAACAGGTGTTTCTTCTTCTTTTACTCTTACAATATCTTCTATAAGTTTTTCTGTCTCTTGGGTTGTCCATAGCCTATTAATAACATCTAAGAATTCTCCCTTTGGAACTATTATGGGCTCAATATCACCCTTTATTACCATCTTTATCTCATCTAAGGCCATAATGTTTGAAGGGTCAACTATGGCAACAAAAACCTTATTCTTCTCCCTATATAGAGGAAGAATTAAATCTTGCCTTGCCTTAGAGAAATTTATTAGTTTTGCAACATCAGGATCAATCTTTACCTCTCTTAATGATTTAAAAGGTATTCCCAATTGAATACTTAATGCTTGTGCCAATCTTACATCATCAATAAATTTTAAATCTAATAATACTTCTCCTAAGGGTTTTCCTCTTTTAACTGATTCATCTAAGGCTTTCTCCAATTGTTCCTTTGTAATAAATCCTTCCTCTAAAAGTATCTCTCCAAGCCTTCTCCTTCTTGGGATTTTTGTCTCTATCTCTGACTTTTCCATAGTTCTTTGTCTTGGAATTTTCTCTCTTACAGCTCCAAAGATTTTATCAGCAATTTCTTTTGATCTATCCTTTTTCTCTTCTTGCTCTACTTTTGGTGCTTCTTCTAAGATAACTTCTTCTTTTTTCTCTTCAACTTCTTCGGTCATTACACTTGTTTTCTTTTTTTCCTCATCTTCTATCTCTTGTATTATCTCCTCTAATGGTTTAATTTCTTCCTCATTTATCTCAATAACCTTTGCTTCTTCCAAACTTTCCTCTTTAGAAACTATCTCAGAAGTTATATTCTCTAAAACTTCTTCTGATATTTCCTTTTCTTCAGTCAAAATATAAGGTATAACAGAATATCCTGTTAGAAGTGTTATATCATCAATAGCTGTTGGTTTAACAGGAATAGTAAAGCCAACATGAATAGTTCTTCCTTCAACCTTAAATGGTATAAATTTATAAAAATTTGTGATAAAACTTGGAATAACTTTTAATGCAGAAGGATCAGGAGTAATATCTTTTGAGTTTATTATCTTCCAGTTTAAAATTTCTGATAAAATCCTAACAAGATCATCATAGGTTAAAAATTTATGCTCCAATAAGATTTGCTGTAGGTCATTATTAGTTGTTTTAACTGTGTCCAATATAAAATTATAAATTTCTTGAGATATAATTTCCTTTTCTTTTAAATAATTTAGTAATTTTTCCTCAAAAGCTCTAAGCATTTTTAACTCTCCTGTAAGATTTCTCCTTTTCTTATCCAATAATTAATAAGGAGATTTTCTAATTTTCTTACAGTCCATCTTTTTATCCATATCTCATTCTTATTTAATGGGGATACTAAAATGGTATACATTCCCAACCTATTTCCGCCCCATATATCTGTTAATATTCTATCACCAATTACTAAAGTTGTCTCAGGGAAAGTTCCAAGAATTTTTAATGCCTTTTTAAAAGCTCTATTTCTTGGCTTTAAGGCTCCTCCAATTGCTGGAATTTTTGTTACTTCCGCATAATAATTTACTCTTCTATGGGATAAATTATTAGAGATGATAATTATTTTATAGCCGATTTCTTTTAAATTCTCTAAAAAATTTAAAGTTTTTGTATCAATATTGCTTTCATTCCAGGGAACAATAGTATTGTCAAGATCAAATATTATACCTCTAAAACCTTCTTTATATAGTTTTTCAAAATCTATCTTAAAGATTGAATGAATAAATCTTTTTGGTCTTAACTCTTTTAACATTTATTCTAATATCCCCTTTTTAATTCTTTCTGAAACCTTAAATGTTCCTCATATGTTTTTGCAAAATAATGTCTTCCATCTCCCTTTGAGATAAAAAATAAATAATCTCCCTTAGGATATAATACCGCTTTTAAAGATGAAAGTGAAGGAGAACATATGGGAGTTGGGGGAAGCCCATAATGTATATATGTATTATATGGAGACTCAACCTTTAAATCATCATAAGAAAGAATTGGTTTTTTAAAATTAAATACATACTCAACAGTAGCACAAGATTGTAATTTATAACCTATTTTTAGACGATTTAAAAAAACTCCTGCAATAAGTGGTCTTTCATCTTCATATTTTGCCTCTTTCTCTACAATAGATGCCAATATTACCCAGTCCTCAAAATTAATATTTTTATTTTTCAATTCTTCTTTCCAATTTGGTATTTCTTCTATTTTCTTAAAAAATGTATTCAACATAATATAAATTACATCTCTTTCCTTAATTCCAAGAGGAAAATCATAGGTTGCAGGAAAGAGATAACCCTCTAAGGTATCTGGAATCTTTTCAAAATATCTTTTTATATTATTTAGGTTTTTTGGGTTTTTTGCAAGATTTAAAAAATTCTCCTTAGAAAGAGATAATTTTTCCTCTAATATCTCTCCGATTTTATCTAAATTAATACCCTCAGGAAATGTTACTTTTACTTTTATTATCTCCCCAGAGGACAGCTTTTTTAATAGGTCAAAAATATTAATAGATGGTGTAAGTTCATAATATCCTGGTTTAAGTTTTCTATCTAACCCTAAAATCTTTGCCCAGATAATAAAGCTCCATTTACTTAGTATAATCCCTTTCTCTTTAAGAAGCTCTGAAATTCTTAAAGAGGAGCTACCCTCTGGAAGATAAAATATAATTTTTTCCTTAGAATTTATCTTTCTTGGAGCAATACTTATAACTAAAAAAAATATAAGAAGAAAAAGGAAAAGAAAAACTAATCTACTCTTCTTCCCAATCTTCTTCCTCTTCCCAGTCCTCTTCTTCCCAATCTTCTTCTTCCAAAGCTTCCACGACTCTTTCAAATTCTTCTTCATCTTCAATTTCTTCCAAGCTCTCAATATAGAGCTCATCATTTTCTTCAGAGAGTTTACAACGAAAGATGTAAATCTCTTCAGAATCAATGGAAGATTTAGGAGAGAGGAGGACATAAGTTCTATCATCCACTTCAATGAAATCCCTTATAATGTACTCATATTTTTGTCCATTCTCATCCTCAAGGATTAGAATGTCTTCTCTATCATGTTTCTGTTCACTCATGATTCACCTCATATAATAAAAATTTAAAAAGGATTAAAAGATGGTGCCGGAGGCCGGACTCGAACCGGCACGGGTATCGCTACCCTCTGGATTTTAAGTCCAGTGCGTCTGCCAATTCCGCCACTCCGGCAGAATCTTTAACCCTCTTTTCAAAGAAGTTTATCATAACTTTAAATCTTAGTAAAGGGCATCTAAAAACAACATAAATAATAACTCATTATTATAAATGAGTTATATAATAGAAAAAATTTTTTATCTTAAACATTTGAAATTTTAAAAGTAAAGTATTATAATAATAAAGAAAAATATACTAAAAAAGTATAAATTAGGAGGTATAAAAATGAAACCGAGAAAGATTAAAGATGGAATATACTATGTGGGAGCTATAGATTGGAATAGAAAACTTTTTGATGCATTAATTCCTCTTCCTGATGGAACAAGTTATAATTCATATCTAATAAAAGGAAAAGAAAAAACCGCATTAATTGATACTGTAGATCCATCAATGGTTCATATCCTTATGTCATATCTTGAGGATATCTCCCATATAGATTATATTATTTCTCATCATGCGGAACAGGACCATTCAGGAGCAATTCCATATGTTCTTGAAAAATATAAACAAGCAAAAGTGGTAACAAATCCAAAAGGAAAAGATCTTTTATCAAGTCATCTTCATATACCTGATGAAAAATTTATAACTGTTTCTGATACTGAAACTTTATCCTTAGGAGATAAAACTTTAAAATTCATATATACACCTTGGGTGCATTGGCCAGAAACTATGGTCTCATATCTTATTGAGGATAAAATTCTTTTTACATGTGATTTATTTGGCTCTCATCTTGCAGTTTCAGATCTTTATGTAAGAGACAAAGGGTTAGTATATGAATCTGCAAAAAGATATTATGCTGAAATTATGATGCCCTTTAGAGCAATAATACAAAAGAATTTAGAAAAGATAAAACCCTTTGAGATAGATATGATTGCACCAAGCCATGGTCCAATTTATCAGGATCCCTCATTTATTCTTAATGCATACAATGATTGGGTAAATAATCCTCCTAAGAATATTGTAGTTATCGCATATATATCAATGCATGATAGTACAAAGAAAATGGTAGAATATTTAACAGAAAAATTGATAGAGATGGAGATTAAGGTAGAAATTTTTGATCTTTCTGAGGTTGATATTGGAAAATTAGCTATGGCACTTGTAGATGCCCAAACTTTAATCGTAGGTACTCCCACTGTTCTAACAGGTCCACATCCAAAAGTTGCATATGCAGTTTTTCTTGCTAATGCCCTTAAGCCAAAATTAAATTTTATTGGTATAATAGGCTCTTATGGTTGGGGAGGAAAGGTTATTGATATATTAAAGAGTATGGTAAATAATCTTGATGTAGAAATTTTAGAACCTGTTCTTGCAAAAGGACTTCCAACTGAAAAAGATTTTAAAGCCCTTGATGAACTATCTATGAAAATTTATAATAAGCATAAAGAAAAGAGCTTAATTTAATAATGAGAATTATAAAAAGGTTTGGAGTTTCTATAGAAGATGAACTTTTAGAGAGATTTGATGAGGTTATTGGAAAAAAAGGTTATAATAGCAGATCAGAAGCCATAAGAGACCTCATTAGAGATTATATTATTAAAGAGAAATGGGAGACAAAAGGTATAAAAGTTGCAGGAACAATAAGTATTATTTATGATCATGATATTCATGGTCTTGTTGACAAGCTTTTGGATATTCAACATCACTTTCATGATATAATTATCTCAACTTTACATATACATTTTGATGAGAAAAATTGTCTTGAGGTATTGGTTATAAAGGGTAAAGTAGAAAGAATTAAAAAATTATATGATGAAATTTCATCTATTAAGTGGGTAAAACATACAAACATTTCTATAACAGATACTATTTAATTTTTTTTTCTTTTTAAGTAACACTTTTTTAAAAAATTTTGCTATTAGGAGGTGTTTATTATGCATATACCTGATGGTTATTTGGGACCACAAACTTATGGAAGCTTATTTGTAATCACAGTTCCTTTTATTATAAGAGCATATAACTTTCTTAAGAAGAATCTAAAAAGATCACAAATTCCAATGCTTGCCCTCGGATCTGCATTCTCATTTGTTATTATGATGTTTAATATTCCTATTCCTGGAGGGACTACAGGTCATGCAGTAGGTGGTGTTCTCCTCTCAATTCTCTTAGGACCTTGGGCAACATCAATCATTATCTCCATAGTTCTTATAATTCAGGCTCTAATCTTTGGGGATGGAGGAATTACAGCAATAGGAGCAAACTGTTTTAATATGGCAATTATTATGCCTTTTACTGGATATTATGTATACAAAATATTAAAGGGGAATAGACCATTATCTTCTAAAAGGGGGATATTATCCGCAGGTATTGGGGCTTATGTGGGACTAAATATGTCTGCACTTTTTACTGCTATTGAATTGGGTATTCAGCCATTAATTGCTAAAGATATCAATGGAAATCCTTTATATTGTCCATATTCTCTTTCTACTACAATTCCTGCAATGATGATGGAACATCTTCTACTCTTTGGTTTTATAGAGGGAATTATTACTATGCTTGTTATCTCTTATCTAATAAAATCTAAGATAATAAAGGAGTGGGAATATGCGTAAATTATGGATAATAATATTAATTATGATAATTTTATCTCCCTTGGGAATAATTTTGCCTGAGATATTTAAGGCGGGCTCCGCATGGGGAGAGTGGGGACCTGATGAATTAAAAGAGCTTGTGGGTTTTATTCCTCAAGGGATGGAAAAATTATCCTCCTTAGGTAAACCTATATTTCCTGATTACAATTTAAAAATATGGGAAAATGGAGATTTATTTTACCAATGTATTGGGTATATAATTTCAGGATTTATAGGGGTTGGAATTTTAATTTTAATAACTTATATATTAGGAAAGATTCTCTCAAAAAAGGAAGATAATGGCTAATTACATTGATAAAACTTTAAGAGATATAAATAGAATATTAAGAGATTCTCTAATTTTTGAAGAAAAAAAGAATTCTTTTCTTTCAAAATTAGATGAAAGGATAAAGATTTTATCTCTATTTATTATTCTTATTACTATTAGTTTTATAAATAAATTAGAAACCCTTATCTTTTTATATTTTTTAAGTATTCTTATAGGTTATAAAAATAAAATAAAAATAAGAGAATTGCTTAGGAGAACTTGGATATTTATTCCTCTTTTTACCCTTTTTATAGCTATTCCATCTATTTTTTTACAAAATCTTTATACTGCATTGAGACTTGTTTTAAGAACTGCTGTATCTATCTCATATGTTCAAATTCTTATTCTTACCACTTCTTGGACAAGAATCTTTTTGGGATTAAGGGGGATTAAATTTCCCCCCTTCCTTATTTCTATATTAAGCTTAACCTATAGATATATATTTCTTCTCCTTGAAATTGCAGAAAATTTATTTTTAGCTAAAAAGAGTAGAACTATTGAGTTTAAGAGAAAAAGGGAACAAATTTTTATTGGAAATAGTATAGGAATTATGTTAATTAAAACTCATAATCTTTCATATGAGGTTTATCAGGGAATGATTTCAAGAGGATTTAGTGATGAATCATTTTTTTATAGAAATATAAAAATTAATATTTATGATATACTATTTTTACTCTTAACTATTCTCTTCTCAGTAAGTATTATTTTTATGGAAAGGCTATAATGACAATATTCAAGCTTGAAAATGTAAGCTATTATTATCTTGATCACAGAATTGCTCTCTCCTCTATAAATCTTGAAATAAAAAGAGGAGAGAGAATATGTATTCTTGGTCCAAACGGGTCTGGAAAAACTACTCTCCTTAGGATTCTTGATGGTCTTATTTTTCCCAAAGAGGGAAGATTTTGGGCATTTTCAAGGGAAATAACAGAAAAAACCTTTGATGATTTGGAATTTAATAGATTCTTTAGAAAGAATGTGGTTCTTTTATTTCAGAATGTTGATGCACAACTATTTTCACCAACTGTTGAAGATGAACTTACATTTGGACCTCTTCAACTTGGACTACCTTATAATGAGATTAAAAAAAGAATAGAATATATTTCTAAAACTTTTCGTATTAGTCATCTTCTAAATAGATCTCCTTATCAATTAAGCGAGGGGGAGAAAAAGAAAGTTGCATTAGCATCTCTACTTATTATTAATCCAGAAATAATTCTTCTTGATGAACCCACAAATGGTCTTGATCCAAGAAGTGCAAAAGAACTTATATTATATATAAAAAATTTACAATCTCAAGGGAAAACAGTTATTACTGCAACTCATATCTTAAATATTGTGCCAGAAATATCTGATAAGATTTTTATTCTTGGAGAGAATAAAAATATATTAAAAATGGGAAATCCTGAACAAATACTTTCTGATAAAAGATTCTTAGAAAAGATTAATCTTCTATAAATCTTTTTTCTTCCTTTTAATTTTCTAACTTTCTTTTATAATATTTATATTTAGATGGGTCTTTATTCTTTTAAAAAGGAGGTTAGATTGTGGACTTAGTAGATGTATTGATGAAGTTATCAAATTTAGATGGTCCATCTGGCTATGAAGAAGAGGTTATAGATTACATAAAAAAAGAGGCTCAAAAGATTTCAAAGACAGATATAGAGATTGATAAATTGGGAAATCTCATTGTAAGAAAAGAGGGAAGGGGAAAGAAAATTGCCATTTTTGCCCATGTTGATGAAATAGGATTTATTATAACTAAAAAGGAATTTGGAAATTTTTTTAGATTTTCAACTTTTGGAGGAATTGACCCAAAAGCTATTATCTCCCAAAGATTAAGATTTCATACAAGGGATAAAGATATTGCCTATGGTATTGTGGGAATGTTAGAGCCACATTTACAGACAGATGAGAGTAGAAGAAAGGTGCCATCTCTTAATGAGCTCTTCATTGATATGGTAGAGAATGTGGATAAAGTAAATATTGGAGATATTGGAAATTTTTCATCTGAGCCATTCCTACTATCAGAAAAATATCTTACTGGAAAAGCCTTAGATAATAGGGCGGGATGTGCAGTTCTATTATACATTATGGAGATATTAAATGAGTTTGTTCAGAGATCAGAAAGTTTTTTTGTATTTAATATTAGAGAAGAAGATGGAATATCAGGAGCTCGTGGAATTTGTTACAGAATAAAGCCTGATCTTGCAATAATCTTAGATGTTACTCATGGAGACATATCTCGCCCCTCATATCCAAGAATTGAAACAGGAAAAGGACCTGTTCTTGATATAGGTCCTATGATATCTTATGAATATTTTGAAAGGATTAAAAATTTAGCAGAGAAAATTTCTGTAAATTACCAAATAGAGCCCACAGGAGGAGTAAGCAATACTGATACTGATATAATTCAAATTTCAGCAGGTGGTATTCCAACACTTCTTATCTCTATTCCATTAAGATATATGCATACCCCATATGAAATAGTTAATATAAAGGATTTAGAAGAAACTGCAAGACTTTTAGCCCATTTTATAGCCAGAGGAGGTGAATAATTTTGTATTTAAAAGAACTTACAGATATCTCAGGTGTTTCTGGATATGAGAAAAAGGTAAGGGAGTTTATAATGGAAAAAATAAAAGAAAAGGTGGAGAATATTAAAGAAGATAATTTGGGGAATTTGATAGCATTTAAAAAGGGGAGAGAGAGAAAAAAATTGATGATTTCTGCGCATATGGATGAAGTAGGATTTATGGTAAGTAACATTGAAGAGGATGGAAAAATAAGTGTAATTCCTTTGGGTAGTGTAGATTTAAGAGCGGTTATTGGTAAAAAAGTGATTATAGGTGAGAGAGAAATTCCTGGAATTATTGGATATAAAGCTATTCATCTGCAAAGAGATGATACTCTAACACCCCCAAGTATAAATGATATTAAGATAGATATTGGTGCACAAAAGAAAAGTGAAGTGGAAGGAAGGATAAAAATTGGTGATTTTGTAGCCTTTGCCCCAAATTCTATGATCCATAAAGAATGGTTTTCTGGAAAAGGTTTAGATGACAGAGGAGGATGTTCTCTATTAATAGATTTGATAAATAAAGATCTTAATTTGGCATATGATACATATTTTGTATTTTCTGTTCAGGAGGAATTAGGACTTAAGGGGGCAAGAATTTCTGCAGAGAGAATAATGCCTGATTTTGCCTATGTGATTGAGACAACAACATCAGGAGATAATCCTGAATTCTCTCAAGATAGAAGATCTACAGAGCTTGGAAAAGGTCCTGTTATTACACCTGCCCATTCAGGTTATGTAAATGATGAAAGGCTTTTTAATTTTGCAATAAAAGTAGCAAGAGAAAATAATATACCTTTTCAGATAAAAAGAAGAACTGTAGGAGGGACTGATGCAAGAGCTATTGCATTATCATCAGGCGCACCTTCATTGGTAATATCAATTCCTTCAAGATATATTCATACCCCTTTATGTGTTATGAATTTATCAGATTATGAAAATACATTAAGGCTTTTTTCTATCCTTTTGGAAAAGGAGGTAGAATAATGAAGGATTTAATAAAGAGACTAACCCAAGTATCATCCCCAAGCGGAAGAGAAACAGAAATAAGAAATACTATTTTAGAAGAGTTAAAGGGATACATTGATGGGTATGAAATTGATAAATTGGGAAATCTTATTGTTTGGAAAAAGGGAAAAAGTGGAGAAAAACTTCTTTTGGATGCACATATGGATGAAATAGGTGTTATTGCAACATATATTGATGACAAAGGATTTATTAGGATTGAAGGTATAGGTGGAATATCTCCATATAATCTATTGGGTTCAACTATTTCCTTTTCCAATATTATGGGAGTTGTAGGAGTAGAAGGGGAAACTCTTGAGGAATTATCAAGAAATATTAAGGATCTTAATTTTGATAAGATTTTTGTGGATATCGGGTGTAAAGATAGAGAAAGTTCTGAGAAATTAGTTCCCCCAGGGACTTTTGGGGTATATTATTCTCCATTTATTGATTTAGGTGAGAGATTAGTATCAAAGGCAATGGATGATAGAATTGGATGTGCCATAATAATTGAAGTTCTAAGAAGGGCAAAACCCTATCATGACCTATATGCAACATTTTCTGTACAAGAAGAAATGGGGCTTGTGGGAGCAAGCACAGTTGCCTTTAATATAAAGCCTAATATGGCAATTGCTGTTGATGTTACCTCCCATTCTGATACTCCTAAAGGAAATAAAAGAATGTCCCTTAACTTGGGAGGAGGTCCTGCAATAAAGATAAAAGACAGTGCTTCCATAAGTGATAGAAGAGTAGTGGAAAAATTAAGGTCCTTGGCAGAAAAAAATAATATTCCATACCAAATAGAAATATTATTAAGAGGGGGGACAAATGCTGCTGCTCTTCAAACCACAGGCGAAGGTATAATATCTGGAACATTATCAATCCCAACAAGATATGTCCATTCACCCCATGAGATGATTGACTTAAGAGATGTTGAAAATGCAATCAAATTACTAATCCTTTTATCAGAAGAGGAGGAAGTTTTAATATAAAATTAAAAATACCTTAACAAAATTCTCTTTATAAATTAAAATTAAATTATGAATATCGGTAATAAAATTAGAAAACTGAGAAAGGAAAAGGGGCTAACATTAGAAGATTTATCCAAGAAGACTGGGCTTTCTCTATCTTATATTTCTTTAATTGAAAGGGGGCTTAAAAATCCATCTCTAAGGGCATTAGAAAAGATTGCAGAATGCTTAAATATAACACCTGGAATACTTCTCAGTGATAAAGAAGAGGAAGATGAAAGCTTAGAAACCTTCTTAAGAATAAATACAAAATTAGGAGAAAAAGAAAGGGAAATGATTATACAACTTATAAAATCTTTGGAGAATAAGAAAGATGTATGAAGAATTAGTGGAAGAGCTTCTATTTATCTTTGCAACAAATAAGCCCCCTGTTAAACCTGATGTGATTGCATGTGCCTTAGGATTAAAAATTGTATTTTCTCCTCTTATAAATGTTTCTGGTTTTATTCACTCTTATAAAGGATCTCATCATATTATTTTAAATTCAAATGATTCATTGGTTAGACAAAGATTTACTATTGCACATGAACTTGGACATTTTTTCCTTCATGATAAGTCTACATCCTTTCTTAGTATTGAAGAAGGAGATAAGAAGAAAGAAAGGGAGGCAAATAAATTTGCAGGAACATTGCTATTGCCATATATATTGCTAAAAAATTATCTTCACTTACCTCACTACATATTATGTCACTTATTTATAGTCTCAAAAAAGACCTTAGAGATAAGATTAGAAGATTTAAGGAAGGAGAGAAAAATATGAAAAGAAAAGTTTTATTATTTATAATCCTTTTTCTATTAACAGTTTTTCCATTATTTTCTCAAGAATTAATGGATCCATGGAAATCATTAATGAATGATGACTGGGAGAGTGCTAAGAAGATATGGCTTTCAGACCAAGATAATTACCTTTCAAATATTGGCTTAGCACTTTTAAATATATTAGAAGATAATCCTAAATCAGCATGGAATTTCTGGGAAAAGTCTATTAAGCAAAATGCAAGCTCTTCTCTACATAATGTAATAGGACTCTTAGGAGAATACTATTGGGATGACATTGGTAAAACTCCATATTTTAGCGAATTATTAAAGAGTTATCCAAAAAGAGCAGAATTTTTAGATTTTCTATATTTTAAAAGCCTTAAAAGTAAAAATGATATTGATGGATTATTAGAATTTAAGAAGAAAAAGGGACTTGTTGACCAATGGATTATTATTGGTCCCTTTGATAATGTAGGAAATTCTGGGTTTTATAAAGAATATCCCCCTGAAAAGGAAATTGATTTGAACAAGAGTTATCTGGGAAAGGGAGGAATGGAGATAAAGTGGTTTACTCCCAAATTTACTTCAAGGACAGGTTATATCAGTCTTTATAATCTTCTTTATCCCAATAAATGGAGTGTGGGATATGCCCTTACCTACTTTTATCTACCTGTTGACCAAAAGGTTATATTTAACATAGGAAGTGCAGAAAGTATTGCATTATGGGTTAATGATATACCTATTATAAAGGAAGATGCGGAAAGATCTGCATTCTTTGGGCAGAAAATCTTAAGAATGGAGCTTTCAGCAGGATGGCATAAGCTCTTAATTAAAGTTGCAAATACTGATGGAGATTTTGGTTTTTTCCTTTCTATTACTGATTCTCAATTAAATCCCATTGATGGAATAAGATTTTCTAAGGAGCCTCAAAAATATGTAAAAAGAATATTTAAGTTTGAAGAAAGAGACATAGAATTAGCCTTAGCAGAAGATATAACTTATATGCCTTGCTATTATTTATTTGCTGGATATCTATTAATGGAGAAGGGTCTTTATAGTAAATCTGAAGAGATACTTAACATGGGTTTAAAGATTCTCCCAAACTCTTCCATAATTAAATATTTCTTAGGAAGACTATATCTAAATATGGGAAAGGAAGAAAAGGGGAAGGAACTTATCTTAGAAGCAAGCAGAAAAATTCCAAGTCTTACACAAGCCTTTTCCTATCTTGCCTATTATAGCTATTCCAAGAATAGATATGAGGAAGCTATAAATTATCTGAAATCAGCATTAAATGAAAATCCTTCTGCATTTCAGGCAAGAGAGATTCTATCAAGAATTTTCTTAAAAAGGGGATGGCTAAAAGAGGCTGATGATGAGATAAGATTTTTTGAGAAAGAATATCCTGAAAGTTTAATAAAGGATTATTTAAGGGGATGGTGGTTTGAATCAAGAAAACAATATGAAAAGGCAATAGAAAAATATAATGATGTGATAAAAAGAGATTTTGAATACTGGGAAGGTATATTTTCTTTATATTACCTTGCAAAAGATTTGGCAAGATGGAATATTGTAGAGAAAATCCTTGATGAATTGGAAAAGAAATATATGGATGATCCATGGATTTATCAGGAGAGGGCGGATATATTAGTTGCAAAGGGAGAAGAGGAGAGAGCCCTTGAATTATTAAATATTATACCCACAATTTCTCCTTATTATCCTCATTCATATCTTAGTATGGCTGAAATTTTTAACATTAAAGGAGATAAAGAATCCGCTATTAATTATTATGAGAAGACATTAGAATTAGAACCAGGGTATCAAAAAGTAAGAGAATATTTATCATATCTTAGGGAAGAAACTATTACTCCTCCTGATATTAATGATTTTCTAAAAATTCCAATAAAAAAAGAATATTTAGATTATCCTGCGGTAATAATTTTAGATGAGAAAAAAAGAATTGTCCATAAAGATGGCTCATGCACAAATATTTATCATACAATAATAAAGGTGCAAAATGATAAAGGAAGGGAAAGATATGGTGAGATAACTATAGATTATGATTCAAGCTTTGAAAGTGTGAGGATTATAAGGGCAAGAACTATTAAGCCCAATGGTGAAGAGTTAGAGGCAGTATCTATAAAAGATTTTGCTATAGCTGAAGATTATCCTTTATATACTGATCAAAGACAGATCGTAATATCTATGCCAGGAGTAGAATCAGGTGCTATTTTAGAATGCTTCTATATAGTAGAGGAATTTACAAGAAGTATATTTGGAAAGGAATTTCAAGACCTTTATTACTTTCAATGGCAAGATCCTGTTATTATAAGTAGATATCAATTAAGGGTTCCAAGAGGAACAGAATTCAAATATGAAACATATAATATTGATATTAAGCCCGTCATTAATGAAGATAAAGACTTTATTGTCTATACATGGGAATATAAAGATGTCCCTCCACTTATTCAAGAGCCATATATGCCCTATTATCCTTATATAGCACCTCAGCTTTGGATAACCACTTATAAAGATTGGGAAACCCTTGCTGATTGGTTTGCCTCTATATCTTATCCACAAATAAGAAGTGATAAGGCTATAGAAGATAAGGTAAAGGAGCTAACCTCGGACAAAAGGACAAGAGAAGATAAGATAAAAGCTATATATTATTATGTTATAAGCCAGATAAGATATGTAGGTCTTGAATATGGGATAAGAGGAATTTTGCCCCATCAAGCACCAGAAATTTTTAAAGTTAAGTATGGAGATTGTAAAGATAAAGCGGTTCTATTAGTAACTATGTTAAGGCTTGCAGGTATTGAATCATACTATACTTTGGTCAATACAAGATTTTCTACACCTTTAAGAAAGGAACTTCCAGGATTTCAATTTGACCATGCTATATGTGCAGTTCCTATAAAGGGAGGATTTTTATTCTTAGATGGAACCGCAGAGGATACTCCTATGGGAGAAGTTCCTGTAATGGATCAAGGTGCAGATGTTATGATTCTAAAAGATGACGGAAGCTATATTTTTACAAAAATTCCTATGAGTAAAGCACAAGATAATGGTGTATACTATAAGGTAAAGCTTAGTATTGATGAAAAAGGAAAATTATTTGGAGAAGTAAAATCAGAGACAAAAGGACATTATTCTGTGTATTATAGATGGAAATATAAGTCTGCATCAAGCTTAGAAAAAGAGGAAGCTATATCTCAAGGTATAAATGTATCATGTCCTGGCTCTATGCTTAAAAGCTGGTCTATGGAGAATTTAGATGATTTAGATCTTCCAGTAAGAATTAATTTTACTTTTGAAAATGATAAATATATAAAGAGAGATGGAGTTGTCTACTTTAACCCAATAATCTTTACCACTATAACATCTGCAGTTGAGGTTGGGAAACCAGAAAGGAGATATCCTATCCATTATTATTATCCCTATGAAATAATAGAGGATATTGAGATACTTATACCTTCATCATGGAAAATAAAGAATCTTCCATCTGAAATTACTCTAAATTATCCTTGGGTGACTTATGAGAGAAACGTTTCAATAAATGGAAATAATATAAAAATCAAAAAGACTTTTAGATTGGAAAGGATTGAAATATCTCTTGAAGAATATAAAGATTATAAAGAAGCTATAGAAAAGATAATAAAACTTGAACAGGAGATGATTATGGCTGAAAGATGAAGACTTTAATCTTTGAAAAGATAAAAATTTTAAAGGAAAATATTAAAAAGGTAATCATTGGGAAAGATGATGTGATAGACTATGTTATTTGTGCTCTTTTAGCAAAGGGAAATATTTTGCTTGAAGATGTTCCAGGAGTTGGAAAAACAGTCCTTGCAAAAGCATTAGCAGAAAGTATAAATTTATCCTTTAGGAGAATTCAGTTTACTCCTGATATGATGCCTTCAGATATTTTAGGAACAAATGTCTTTAATCCAAAAACCTTAGAATTTGAGTTTAAAAAAGGTCCGATATTTACAAATATACTCCTTGCAGATGAGATAAACAGAACATCTCCAAGAACACAAGCAGGTCTCTTAGAAGCCATGGATGAGGGAGGGGTTACTATTGATGGTGTTTTTTATCCCCTTCCTGTCCCTTTCTTAGTAATTGCAACACAGAATCCAAGAGAGCATTTTGGAACCTATCCACTTCCAGAATCTCAGCTTGATAGATTCTTTATGTCCCTTACCATTGGATATTTATCTTTGGAAGAGGAAATAAATATGCTGATACAGCAAAAAATATCCCATCCCTTAGAAAAGATACATAGTGTTTGGGATAAAGAGGATGTAATAATGGCTCAAGACTTAGTTAAACATACATATATTCATAAGGATATCTTAGAATATATAACTCAGATTGTAAAAAATACAAGGGAGCATCCCAAAGTATCATTGGGAGCAGGACCAAGGGGTTCTATATCATTAATGAGAGCAAGTCAGTCAATGGCTCTGATAAAGGGAAGAGACTATGTTATTCCTGATGATGTTATTATTTGTGCAGTCCCAATTTTAGTCCATAGAATAGTCCTTAAAGAACAGATAGAAAGTCCAAGACAAAAAAGAGAAGAAGTCATAGAGGAGATTCTTGAAAAGACTAAAATTCCTAAGGTAAGACTTCCTTGAAGTTTTCTATAAATTTTACTCTTATTGGATTTCTTCTTTTAATTGGGAATCTAATAATTAATTTTATTGGGATAAATGTGGGCTCAACACCACTAATTCTCTTATCTTCCTTTATTTATGCCCTTTATATCTTCAATTTTCTTGAGATTCTATTTCAGCCATTCTTATTAAAGATTTATTTTATCACACCATCATTAGTAGAAGAAGGTTTTGAAGATATTATTATGCTAAGAATAAAAAATAATTCATTTATAAATAAAAATTTTCAAATTTTATGGGAGAAAAATATTTTAGGAGAAGTTAAGAGATGGGAGGAAAAGGAATTTTTATTAAGATATATCTTTAGAAAGAGAGGCATACAAAAATTTAAAGGGGTATATCTAAAATTTTCCGGAAGTTTAGGGTTATTATATATTAAAAGATTTTTTCAGACAGATTCCAAAACATTGGTTTATCCCAAATTTTATCATATATTTAAAGAATTAACTCTATCTAAGGATTTTGGAGAAAACATATCCACATCTACCTTAGCTGTAAAGGGAGATGAAATCCATTCTTTAAGAAAATATAACCCATCTGACCCTTTAAGAATAATTGCATGGAAGGCATCAGCAAAAAAGGGAGAGCTTATATCAAAACAATTTGAAAAAACTTTTAAATCAGAACCCATATTCCTCTTAGATAATATTATTCCAAAAATAGAGGAGATATCCTTAGAGGAATTTGACCAGCTTCTAAGATTTCTTCATTCTTTTGTATTGCCCTATCTAAAATTAGGTCTAAGGATAAGAATAAAGACTTTATATCCATATGATACATTTATCCCTCAAAATTGGGATGAATTAAAAATATTTTTAGCTCAAATTGAGCTCATTGAAGGAATAAAGAGAAGATTTGATGAATATTTTGATTTAATATTCTCCTTAGATTATAATTTTTGGATAGATATTGGTTTACAGAATAGGCTCTTAGGAGTAGAATTTCACAGCGAAAAATTTAAAAACTATATATTTATATTTAAAAAAGATGATAATCCATATGAGTTTTTAAATTTTTGGAGCATAAGAAATGAATAGGATTAAAAAAATTGATATAGAAATAGAAAACTCCATATCTCTTAGAATAAGTATTTTATATTTAGTAATAATATCTATTTTAACTATATGGTATTTTCTTGAGCTATCTTTAAGTTACATATTTCTTGCCCTTTTTTTTACAATTTTAGGATTTATTGTAAGCTATATAAGGAGAAATAAAAGAAATCTTATTCTAAAAATTCTAATGACCATTGCTATGATTTACCTCCTAAGGGAATTTTTTAGAAATCTTATATCTCAGCCCTTTGATCCTCGTATCCCTTTAGCAGTATTTCTTATAAATCTTAATGCTCTTCATAGCTTTGATCTTCCCACAAGAGTTGACTTGAGCTTCTCCTTCTTTATTAGCATAATACTTATGGTAATATCTGGAGTTTTTGCAAGGGAATCCATCTTCGTTATCTTTTTCCTTTTCTATTTTCTTGGGCTTGTTATAACATTAATTCTTCTAAATTATCAGAGACTACAAGCAAAATATCTTCTTTGCTCAATTCTTTCCATATCCTTCATAGGTTTTCTCATCTTTCCTATTCTTCCAAGAAATCTTCCTATAAGATTTAGACAAGACATTATGTCTCAGGTTATTAATAGAATTACATCTTTCAGAGGAGAGATAAGAGTTCCCAATGCAAATACTTCTAATTATTACCTATATCGTCTCCCTGAGGGAAGAAATATATCACCTATGCCATATGATCCTGAGAATTACTTTGGATTTGCACCTTTTGTAGATTTAAGACAAAGAGGAAGTCCATCTTCTGCATTGGCTTTTAGAGTTTTAACATCATTCCCTACATATCATAGGGGGTTAGCTTTTGATACTTATAATGGTTTTGGCTGGTATCAAAAAGAGGAGAAAATAAATAATATTTATACTGATATGCAACCATTTATTCTTTCTGATAGTCATCTTTCAGAAGAGGGGTTGTTTAGAGCAACTTATTTTATAGAAAGAGATACAGGAAACATTATATTTGCTCCTTCAGGGACATTAAGATTATATTTTCCTGCACCTTTTATTTATAAAGACAATGAGGAGGGATTAAGAAGTCCCTTTGATCTTCCCAAAAATCTTATTTATACATCTTTCTTCACAGACACAGTTATAAGATCTTCTAAAAAATTACTATTAGCAAAAATACCTGATAAAAATAAATTTCAAAAATATTTACAGCTTCCTAATTTATCTGAGAGGGTAAAAAAATTAACCTTAGATATCACAAAACATAAAGAGACTCCTTGGGAAAAACTTATTGCCATAGAAAATTATCTGAAAGAAAATTATCCTTATTCTTTAGATATTCCACCATTAAAAGAGAATGTTGATGCGGTAGAAGATTTCTTATTTATAACTAAGAAGGGCTATTGTGAGCAATTTGCTACTACATTTGCAGTAATGGCAAGAATTATTGGAATCCCTTCAAGATTTATTACAGGTTTCACACCAGGTGAATTAAATCCATGGACAGGGATGTATGAGGTGAGGGTTAAAAATGCTCATGCCTGGGTTGAGGTATATCTTGAAGGAGTAGGCTGGATACCTATTGATCCTACCCCTGGTGTAGATATTATTGAGATTCTTGAGAAAAAAGAAAGTCCAAACTTTTTAGGTATAATAGTCTCAACCTTTGATGTATTCTTAGAAGAAATCATGAATTTTTTATTTCATCTTTCTACCTTACATCTTTATATATTTTCTATTCTTTTTTTATTTTTAATACTTTATATAATTGTAAAAATTGTAAGAAGATATAGAATGACTAAAGAAGATAGAGTTTATATAAAAGTTATGAACAGTTTAAAAAAGAGAGGTCTTATTAAGGCAGGAAAATCTCCCTATGAGATGGTTAAAGACTTAGATGATGAAGTAAAAGAATTTGTAAGTATTTATTATGCTTTAAAATTTGCAGAATTAACAATGGAACAGAAAAAAGAATATAGAGATAAACTTATAAAGATGGGAAAGATATTAAAATCTAAATCCTTCTCCCTGTTCCCAACAAATGGTCAAGGATTAAATAAAAATCTGTAGAAGAAAATTTTTCTCTTCTATAATCATAGCTATCAATAAGTTCTTCTAAATATTCTTTGAATGATATAAGTTTGTTAATAATTTCTTTTAAATCATCTTCTCTTAATTTATCCTTTATCTTAGAAATATGATAAAGACATAGTTTATAATATTCCCTAAAATCATTAAAAAGTTCATCTTCAATCCTTCTCTCCAATGAACAAACAAGACAATTTTCTTTCCCATATTTCTCAAAATTTACAGATATATTTTTTACTTTTAAAAGTTCATAGAAATGGTCTTTACACAATGGAGGAATATTTTCAGAAGAGATAGACATATATAATTTTAATTTTTCACTCTTTATTTTTTCACATAAAGGACAATTTTCAATTTTCACTTTTTAAATCTCTCCTTAATCCTTATCTTTTTGAGAAATAGCTCTGAGTAATCTTTATCCCAAAGAGGTGATGAATATATATATTCAGGATATTTTTTCTTTTTCTTTTCATTCTCCTCTTTTATTTCTTTCCATATATGAGATGGTAATTTATCCCTTAAAATATTTAAATGTGGAATACAGAATGCATAAGATTTTTCTCTCCATAAAAGGGTCAATTCTTTATCTTCAAATATCTTAGGAATAGAAGATATATAAAGATCTAAAATTTCCATCTCTTTTTTACAAAAAAAACAATTTATAGAAGATACAATATTACCTTTTAATATATTAGGGATTATAAAGTTTTCAATAATATCTTTAAATACAATTGCAAGCCCAAAAGTATCTTTAAAATTTAGCAACTGCAATGTATGTCTTTCACAAAAACTACCATTCTTTCTAATCTCATCCCTTATTTTTGTATCATTTACAAGCTCATATAGAAAATTATCTTCTATTCTCCATAATGCCTTGTTTAATAAAAAGCATAAGGGACATCCTTCCCAATAAAATGCATCCTCCCAATCTATAACACAAAAATCTTTACCTTTTTTCATGACTTTCTAAACTATTTTATCATTGTTCATAATAAGAAGTCTATCATCCAAATTGAAGCATTTTTAAAATATGAAAGATTTTAGAAAGGGGAAAATCACTGATTTAAATACTAAGGGGGCAAGAATAAATAAGAGAATTGAATCTTACATTAGAATAAATTTTTCTTCAATATTAAATTTAGTATAATTGATATAAAAATTAAAAGGGGGTTTCTTTTATGGAAAAAGTAAATGAAAAAGATAAGGAATTCAGGTTTGGAGACTGGGGACCCAAATATCTAATGAGAGGTCCAAAATTAGAATGGGGTATAGTAAAGATAATTCCAGGTAAGGAATTAGGAGCACATTATCATAAAGAAGTTGAAGAAATATTCTATGTTTTATCTGGAAAGGCAGAGATGATTGTAAATGAAAATAAATTTGAAATAACTGTAGGAGATGCAGTGAGAGTTGATGCAAATGAGGAACATAATATTATCAATCCTTCGGAAGATTTTCTTGCAGTATTTATAAAAGTCCCCTATATCCCTGAAGATAAATATACAAAATAAAGAATCTTAAAGGGAGGATATATATGAACTATATAGTTCTTATAACAGGTGCTTCTAAAGGATTAGGTTATTCTTTAACAGAGCTTTATCTTTCAAAAGGTCATCTTGTCATCGCTACTTATAGAAAAAATCTTGAAAACCTTGAGAAAATTAAAGAAAATAAAAATCTTTTACTTTATAAAATGGATGTCTCAGATGAGGAATCTGTAAAAACAGCTTATGAATATATCGGAAATAAGGTAAAATATATTGATATTTTAATAAATAATGCTGCTATATATATTGAAGATAAATCAAAAACAATAGAAAATATTGATATTGAAAATGTAATTCAAACTTTAAATGTAAACTCTATCGGTCCTCTAAGAGTCCTAAAATATTTTTATCCCCTTGTAGAAAAGGGATTTAAGAAATTAATTATAAATATTTCTTCTGAGGCAGGAAGTATATCTAATTGCTGGAGAGATAGAGAATACGGATACTGTATGTCAAAATCTGCATTAAATATACTCTCCGCAATTTTACAAAATTATAGTAAAAATAAGGGTATTAAAGTTCTTTCTATACATCCTGGATGGATGAGGACAGATATGGGAGGTCCCAATGCAGATATCTCTCCAGAAGAATCTGCAGAAGGAATTTTCAATTTATCTTTAAAAGAATGGGATGTAAATGATAAAAATATTTATATGGATTATAAAGGAAATATTATGACATGGTAAATTCTTTTATATTTCATAATATTTGAAAGGAGCTTAAACTTTTTTCAAATAAAGGTAAATAAATATCATAATTTTTCTTATGAGATGCAAAGGCAAATGTATATAATCTATTATTTTCTATAAAGAATACTACTTTTTCAATAATTTCTATGTCCTCTTTATATTTTAATAATAAAACTATCTCATATCCATCAAGACCAATAACCTCTCTTTTTCCTTCATATATAAATTTAAAATCTTCAATTTGTTTAAAAGTATCACAAAGTTTTTCCTTTATTTCTGAAATAAATTCATCATCAATAGTTAAATTTTCACCTTCAGATATATAAACAATATTTAATCCAAAAGTAATTATCACACCATATTCATAAGGTCCTAAAAAGGTTACAACCAAATTTTTTAATCCTTTATCAACAATTTTCCAACCTTCTGGAGGAATTATTGAGAAACCAAATTTTTCATTTACATATTTTTGATCATTCTCTAAGGAAAAATTCAAAATTATTAGGATAAAAATAGATGTAAAAATTAATTTGTTTAAAATTTTCTTTTTCATGATTAGTCTCCTTTATTTAGAATTTAACTATTTCCCAGAAAGCCTTTTTGGGTTTTAGCTCTTTGTCAAAAAGAAGTGGATAATCCTCTCTACCTCTTATAGGCCAGAAGTAAAGCCATGTGTAATCATCAGCAACTCCCCAAAAAGTTACTCCTGTGACTTTATCTTTATGTTTTCTTAAAATCTCAAAGGCATCTTTATATAATTTAGCTTGTTTTTCCAATCTATCTTCAGGAGGTATCTTAAAATTATTATTTTCATATCTATCATAATAAATAGATATATCAAATTCAGTAACCTGAATTTCTACTCCAAGAGAGGATAATTTCTTTATAGACTCATCAAGCATTGAAGGTGTGGGCCAACTTAATGTCCAATGTCCTTGAATTCCTATTCCATGAATAGGTATATTTTTATCCTTCAGTCTTTTAACTAATTGAAAAGCTTTATCCCTTTTCACTGGGTCTTCCAAATTATAATCATTATAAAAGAGTTTTGCTTGAGGATCTGCGTTATGAGCCCAAATAAAAGCTTTTTCAATTATTTCTTCACCCCCAATTCTATACCATGGAGCATCTCTAAGAAATTCTGATGGATTATCTGATAATGCTTCATTTACTACATCCCAAGCATAAACCTTACCCTTATAATATCCTACTACTTTTTTAATATGCTCCTCAAGCCTTCTAAATAACTCAGCTTTTGATACCATATTCCCATTTTCATCTCTAAAGACCCATGAAGGCACTTGCTGATGCCATAGTAGAGTATGACCTCTCACTTTCATATTATTTTTTTGAGCAAATTTTACAATTTCATCTGCATCTTTAAAATTATATGTATTGGGACTTGGATGGATTACTTCCCATTTCATCTGGTTTTCTGGTGTTAAACTATTAAAGTGCTTAATTAAAATTTCCTCATATTTATAAATATTAATAGGAGTTACAGCTGCACCAATAGAGAAATAATTTTTATAAACCTCTTTTAAAGATGGAATTTCCATCGCATTTACCCCCAATGGTTTATTAAAAATTAAGAATAATAAAAAAATAATTATAATTATATACTTAATCATAAATTTATACCCCCCTATTTTTTTCATTATTTTCTTTATAATTTCTCTTAGTTTCCTAATATTAAATAGTTTCAAAAGTATTTATGATTTGCTCAAATGTTTGTATATATTTATCAAAATTTTCTTTAAGGGCAGAGAAGGTAAAAACATAAAATTTATCTTTGTTAATAAAATATACCTGTTTTTGTTTTATCTCCATCTTACCAACCTTTAATATATATACAATCTCATAACTATCAAAATTAGAAACTTTTCTTTTACCTTCACTTAAAAAGTTTACTTCACCAAGCATCTCAAGAGATTTTGAGAGCTCCTCTTTAATTACTGATATTAATTCCTCATCAATAGTTGCTCCTTCCTCTGGTATATTTACAATATTTAAATTAAAATTAATTCTAAATCCACCATCTACAGGTCCTAAGAATATAGCTGTAATATTATATGGCTTTCCATCCTGGACTTCCCAACCTTCGGGAAGAATAATTGAGAAGCCAAATTCTTTATTAGTATATTTCTGAGTTTCTCCAAGAGATAGAGATGTAATTATCAATAAAAAAGCTAAAACAAAGAGCATAGATTTAAGGAATATCTTCTTCATAAGATAAACCTCCCAAAATTAAATTATGTATATATTATATATTTTTTGATATAATAATGAAAGGTGATTTTTTAATGGTAATAAAAAAAGGAGAGAATATTGAGGGGATCTATAAATATAAGAAGGGGAAAGAGATTAAGCTTCCTCTATTCATATCAAAAGTTCCCGCAGGATTTCCCTCACCAGCAGAAGATTATATAGAAAAATATTTAGACCTCAATGAGTTTCTTATAAAGCATCCATCAGCTACATTCTTTGTTAAAGTTTCTGGAAATTCCATGATAAATGCAGGAATTCATGATGGGGATATTTTAATTGTAGATAGAGCCTTAGAACCCAAAAATAATGATATAGTTATTGCAGTAATAGATGGGGAACTTACTGTAAAAAGATTGGTCATAAAAAATAAAAAGATATATCTTTATCCTGAAAATTCCAATTATAAACCTATTGAGATTGGAAATGAAGAATATGATTTATTAATTTGGGGTGTCGTTACTTATGTTATTCATAAGCTATGAAATATAAAAATATATATTTTATTATTGATTGTGATTCCTTTTACGCATCCTGTGAAAAAATATTCAACCCAAAAACTTGGGGAAAGCCTGTAATTGTACTTTCTAATAATGATGGATGTGTAATCTCCAGATCTCAAGAGGCAAAAGATATTGGTATTGAAATGGGAGTTCCTGTTTTCAAATGTGAAGATTTAATAAAAAAGTATAATGTTCAAGTTTTCTCAGCCAATTTTACCCTATACGGAGATATCTCAAGAAGAGTAATGAATACCTTATCATTATTTTCACCAGATATAGAAATATACTCTATAGATGAAGCCTTTTTAATGTTTCCATATGAAGAAAATAAAGATTATACATCCTTAGGAAAAGAGATAAGAAAAACAATATTAAAATGGGTAGGAATTCCTGTAAGTATAGGAATAGGTCCCACTAAGGTCCTTTCTAAAATTGCCCTTAAATTAGCAAAAAAAGATAAAAATGAAAAGGTATTTAATTTTCTTGATGTTAAAGATTCTGATGAAATATTAAAAAATTTTCCTATAGAAGATATATGGGGAATTGGAAAAAGATATGCAGAATTTCTAAAAAGTAAAGGAATAGATACTGCCTATAAATTAAAAAATCTTCCCGATAGCTTCATAAGAAAATTCCTTACTATTGTAGGATTAAGGCTTGTTTGGGAATTAAGAGGCATATCTTGTATTCCTTTTGAAGATTTGCCACCTCCTAAAAAATCTATAATTACATCAAGGTCCTTTGGAAATGATATTGAAAATATAGAAGATTTGGAAATAGCCATATCAAATTTCATCACCATGTCCTCAGAAAAACTAAGAAGACAAAAAGCTCTTGCCAACTTTATACAAGTATTCCTGCTTTCAAATCCTTTTAAGGATACACCCCAATACTTCAATGAGATTACTATACCTTTAGAAAGACCAACAGCAAATACTATGGAACTAATTAATTATGCCCTCTTAGGATTAAGAAAAATATATAAAGAGGGAATTAAGTATAAAAAGGCGGGAGTTATACTAATGGGAATTACCCAAGAAAAGGAGATACAACTTAATTTTTTCTACTCCCCATATCCTAAGAGCAAAGATGAAGAACTCATGAAAGCTTTAGATGAGATAAACAAAAAATATGGAAGAAATACTATCTTCCCAGCAATAAATGGTATTCCTTCTGAGAATCAAAAATGGAAGATGAGACAAAAAAGAAAATCAAAAAGATTTACAACATCTTGGGGCGAGCTACCCATTGTTAAGGCTTAAAAAATTTTTTAAAAGTGTGATATAAATCACTATCTTTTCCATTATTTTCTTCTCCTCGTCAGCTGAGAGTTCACCAGCTACGGTTGCACCCAAATATGGAGTTTTATTTGCAAAAGATGGCCAGACTATAACCTATAACTTTACATTCCCTGATTTCCTAATTATCTTAACTTCTGCTAAGGAAATACAATAAATTACATTAGTAAAAGAATGATATCTTTAATATAGTAATATTAAAGTAGGACGGAGAATTGAATTATTAAAATTTAGGTCTTACAGGTTCCCTTATTTCCCATTTGAGTTTTCCTTCTTTTTTCATAAAAACAATATATTTATTCCAAGATAAATCCTTGGGAAGAAACTCCATCTTAGGGGGATCAAATACCTTAAATCTTAAATGGGGACCTCTACTTTCTTCCCTTATATTTATTGCTCTTAATATTACTTCTGATATTTCAAGCATATTTTTTGTCTCCAAGAAGAAAACTGGGCCATTTTCATCTATGCTTATCCCCTCTTTTTTTATCTCTTCAATTTCCATAATTCCCTTTTCTATATCTTCCTTTTTTCTCACAAGAAAACCACAGGATGAAATTATATCTTTTATCTTTCTTCTTAAGACTTTTGCAGGAATACCCCTTTGGGAAAATTCTTCCTCTTTTAAAATCTCTTCTGGTATATCCTCAAAACCACCTTTAAAAATTCCTGCATTTTCACCAGCTATCTTTCCAAAAACTTGAGTGTCAAGTAGAGAATTTCCTCCTGGACGATTAGCACCATGCTGACCTCCTGCACATTCACCAACAGCGAAAAGTCCCTCTATATTTGTATTTGCCCTCTCTCTTATTTTTATACCTCCTTGAAAATGCTGAAGAGCATTTTGTATGGGAATAGGTTCTTTATCTAAATAGATTCCATAATCTTTTAAGAATTCTACAATTTTAGGATTTATCTTTAAGAGTCTTTCATAGGGAGTAGTATTATAAAATATTTCTTTTCCTTGCTTCTCACTCCATTTAAGTATATCTTCAGGTATCTCTTCAGGATTAAAATATGATGGATTCTTAGTAAAATCCATAAATGCTATATGACCATTTTTCATATGATGATATATAGCAAGGTCAATAACTTTTGTTGGTGATTCATAGGATATAGGCCAGTGAGCACCTTTCTTAAACTCTAAGGAGGGAAGATTTTTTATATCTTCATGAGAAAGATACTTTAAAAGAAATTCTTCTCCATTCTCATCAATAATTCTTGGAAGAGAACGAAACATACTTCCTGATTCTGCAAACAAAATATGGGGATGACAAATACCAATTTGCATAAACTCCATATTAACAAGCTCAGCACCCGCCCTAAGTGCCATTGCATATCCATCACCAGTCATCTCATTGGTAAATACATTTTGATGATAGATGCTTCCTGCACCACCTGTAGCTAAAATAAAGCATCTTCCATGAATAATAAATTGTTCTGAAGATAAGATATCAATTGCCTTTGCACCTATGCATCTATCTTTTTTTATTATAAGATCATAAACCATAACATTTTCCATGATCTTAATAGGTGTAGATTTAATTCTTTTTATAAGAGCCTTAGATATTTCAATTGCAGTATCAGGTCCCACATAACATGCTCTTGGATATTCCGAACCATCCGTAAGAAATTGGTCTAATTTTCCATCTGATGTTTCTACAAATTTTACTCCCAATTTTCTTAAATATTCCACTGCAAAGTAACTATTTTTTGCCAATACTTCTGCAAGATCAAAATCAGATACCTCTCCCCCAATTTTATAAATATCCATAGCATGATAATACCAATTATTTTCCAGAGGGGGAGTATAGGGAAGAGTTGCATGAAAAGCCATTCTATCAGAGAAAGCCTGAGAAGTAATGCCTCCTTTTCCTAAGGGTTTTTTAGTTATTAACAGGATATCAAGATGAGGATTTGTTTCATACGCAGACAATGCGGACCTTAATCCTCCCCCTCCTCCACCAATAACTACAACATCCGCCTTTATTATTTTCATTTCAATTCCTCCTGTTGAATCATTTTTATAGCTTTTTTTGGACATAGTTTAACACAAAGCCCACATCCATCACATAAAGATGATATTCTATATGTATTTCCTGCAGAATAAGGAGCAGAATAAATACATATTTTTTTACATATGCCACAGGAATTGCATAAACTTTCATCAATATATGCAACAAGATAATGTCTTCTATCAATCTCATAATTTCCTAATATTGCCTTGCCAGATATCTTTCCCCTAATTTCATCAAAGTGGTTATATCCCTTTCTCTCCATAAAACTTGTTATCTCCTTTATTAATGTGCCAATAACTTCATATCCAGAAAGATAAATAAGGCTACAAATTTGGACAGTATTTGCACCTGCAAATATATACTTAATAATATCCTCTCCCTTACCTACACCACCTGATGCAGAAATATATAATGAAAGATGAGGTCTTGTTGTGGCAATCCATCTTAAAACATAATTAAATGCCCATGGTCCTCCATGTCCTGCATATCCTCCATGAAGAATAGGTCTTTCATTCTCAAGATCAATATCAAGACCTGTCAATCTATTGAACATAACAACTCCATCTACCCCAATTTCTTCTAATGTCTTTGCTACTGCAAGAGGGGATGAAAGTTGAACAGGAAGTTTAACTACAATGGGAATTTTTACAGTTTCTCTAACAATTTTTGCTACTTCAATTATTGAGTCATCCACATCTTGCCCCCTAAAAGAAATAGATGCATGGGGACATGATACATTAAGTTCCAATGCGGGAGCTCCAGAATCCTCAGCCATCTTAGAATATTTTTTCCAACCATCAAGAGTTATACAATTTATACTGGGAATAACAGGAATAGATAAAGTATCAACAGCCTTTCTTATCTCCTGAAAATATTCATCAGGAGAAAAGGGACTTGCCTGTTCAAAAGAATAAAAAGTTTGAGACCTTAAAATTCCCATATTTCTATTTATTATTTCAAATCTTGGAGTAGGAGATACTCTACATATTTCCTCCTCAAAAAATGATTTAACAACTACCGCCCCTGCACCATTTTCCTCAGCCCTTTTCATATTTTTTACATTCTCAGTGAGCCCTGATGATGCAACAATAATAGGATTTTTAAGGGTTAGTCCCAAATATTTAGTAGCCAAATCCATATTAAGTCCTCCTCATCTTTCTACATCTACATGAAATTCTAAGGATTCTAAAAATTGCTTTATTAATCTCACATCAAAAGCAGGTAGATCTCCAAAGACACTCATCTTAAAAGAAGCCATTGCATTTCCAATTAATAAAGCTGATTTTAAATCCTTATTTGTTAAGTATCCATATAAAAAGCCTGCAACAAATGCATCCCCAGCACCAATTTTATCAACAGGAGTTGTTTGAAATATTTCTTGATAAAGAAAAGTATCTTTAAAGAGAAGGGAGCTTCCATTTTCACCTAAGGAAAGAATATATATTTTATCCTTTCCATAATTTTCTTGTAAATATTTTAATATTGTCTCAGGATTTTCTTCCTTAAAATATAGTGTTTTAAAATCATCAATATTTATAAACAAGATATCTATTTTTTCTATTATATTTTCTATAAATTCTCTACATTCCTCTGGCTCCCAAAGCTTTCTTCTAAAATTCACATCAAGAGAAATTTTTAATAAAGAGTCCTTAAAAGATATTAATTTCAATATATTATTCTTGCAGATATCACTTAAAGATGGAGTTATTCCTGTTAAATGTAAAAGTTTTGCTCTTTTCAAAAGAAGAATAGAATCATCTTCTAAAGGGTAAAGAGATACACAAGAATTTTTTCTATCATATAAAACTTGAATGCCTTTTTCTTTATGATGAAATTCTACAAAATATATTCCCATTCTTCCATTCTCTTTAAACTTTACACCATCAATACCAATTCCATATCTTCTTAGCTCATTATATACTCTCTGCCCTAAAAAATTATCTGGAAGAAATGTTATAAATTGAGTTTTTAATCCTAATAGGGAAAGGCCACAAAGGACATTTGCTTCTGTTCCTCCAATTTCCATCTGTAAAAGAGAAGTATTAAGAAATGTTTTAAATCTTTCTGGAGTAAGCCTTAGCATTACTTCACCATAAGAGACTACATCTACATCCTTCATATATCACCTCTTTAAAAAATTTTTTCTTATGTATAAATTAATGGGGGCATAAAGCCCCCATCTAAAATTTTTTATTTTTTAATTAAGGAAATTTCAGAAAATACCGCCCTATGATAATTATCTAAATCATTGTATGAGAATTCACCTATATAGCTCTTGGAAAGGTCATTTAATCCCTTACCTGCATCTATTGCAAATCCTATATAAATAACCTTAGGTAATTTATCAAAGTTTATAGAGCCCACCTCTATCCATCTATTTCCATCAGGAGATGCAAGTCCTATTACTTTATTACCTTCTCTTCTTATCTTTATATAATAAGGAAATCTTATATTATAAAGGGCGGTTTCCAATTTATATTCTGGTTTATCATTCTTTGCAGGTGGTGGAGGTGGAAGAACAATCTTTTCCCCTTCTTTCTTTCTTGTAATAAAGAATATAGCTTGAGGTGATATCAATCTTTCCGCCTTTGTATAAAGCCCTGCAATAAGAGCAAATGGAGATTTAGGAGTTAATTCTTTTCTTATCATGAGACCTGCAAAAACTCCATCCTGATCTATCTTCTCTACATCTTCTAATTTTGCTGTAAGCTCTCCATCTCCAACTAAGGGTTGGTAGCAGAAGAAGAAAGAATCCTCAGAACCCTTTATTGCACCTGCACCTCTTAAAATAATTTTTCCATCTTCTGTTAAACTTGCTCTTCCTTTAATTGCTACATTCCCTATATCAATTTTTCTCCAAGGGAGACCTATCTGAGGAAGAACACCATGAACAATAACTGTAGAAGCCTGAGTGGAAAGTCCATTGCTATCTATAGCTCTTGCTGAGATAAAATGAGTTCCTTCACTAATTTTATAGTTTATTACATATGGGCGAACACTATCCTCACCTATTTTTAAATCCCCATCATAAAATTCCACTTTAACTATTTCTCCATTTTTAGCAGATGCTTCCACTTTAATCTCTATAATACTTCCTACTGAATATATGTTATTAAATTTAGGTGAAACTATTTCTACATCAGGATTTGTAGGTTCATAATTCATATCAACTAAGGAATTTAAATATCTTTCAAGATTGGAGTAGCCATCTTGCCCTATTATTTTACCATCAGAGGGATCCTTTGGATTTAGACCATTTTTTATCTCCCAATCATCAGGCATGCCATCATTATCAGTATCCAAAGGGGGTTCTATAGATCTTAATTCTGGATATCCTCCTACTTCTCTTTCATTATTTATAAATCTGCCAATTCCCTTTCTTACTTCATTTACAATTCTTGCATCTACCGCATCTCTCTTAGGATAGACTGCTCCCGCCTTTCTTAATACCTCTTCATATGCAACATCTGCTGATGTAGTTCTTACTTCACCAGGTATAATAATGGGTTCTTTTAAAATTTCATAAGGTGCCTTTTCATCAGGAATAACACCCTTCATATTATCTTTTGTTATATCTTCATATCCTTCAAGAACATTTCCAGAAATATACCACTTGCTTACACCTGTTATTCCTGCAGATGGATTTATAATTCTTTCTCTTACATTATAATTTGTTCCAGGACCTGGCTTGAAGTAGTTATTAATAATATTAACTGATGAGGTATCTCCACCATAAATCGCATTAAATCCCCAATTGTAAATTACATTATTTCTAATATCTATTAATGCTTGAATGTTATTTTTACCAACTTCAATTCTTGGATTTCTACTGGTATGATGAGCAAGTAGATTGTGATGGAATGTAGCATTTATTCCACCCCATATACCTCCATATCCATGACGTCCCTTTTCATGACCAGACATGGTAAGACTTTCACTAATTATGCTCCATTGGACAGTCATATTCTCTACTTGATATACTGAAAGGGCTTCATCTACAGACCAACTGCAAGATATATGGTCAAGAATAATATTTTTAATTTTACCTTTTCCGATTGCGGTTAATGCGTCAGGCTCATCCTTTAGGTTCATGCTCCCTGGTCTAAATCTCAAATATCTTATTATTATATTATTTCCCTTAATCTCAACCCCATGACCTGCAATGGTTATTCCATCACCAGGTGCGGTTTGTCCTGCAATGGTTATATTGGATCCTGTAATATCAAGCTTTGATTTTAGAAAGATTGTCCCAGATACTTTAAAAAGAATATTTATATTACTAAGTTTTACTCCCTCTCTCAATGATCCAGGTCCGGAATCCTCAAGGGTAGTAACGTAATATACATCCCCTCCTCTTCCACCTGATGTATACATTCCAGCTCCTTCTGCACCCGGAAAGGCTGGCACCTTTACCTGCCCTATTGCTAAGGTTAAAAGGATTAAAAGGGAAAATAAGAGTAATAAGGCTTTTCTCATGGTTTTTACCTCCCTTTTTAAAAATTACATAAGCTCTTTTACCCCCTGCTTTGCAAAATTTGCTCTTGGGGGACATCCTTGTATATAAACTCCTCTATCTCTATATGGGTATGTGCAATTTCCAAATAAAATAATTTTTTCAGTTAACTTAAAATTATCTAAATTTTCAACTGGACCTGCTACAATTGTAATATAATTTAAATTTAAATTTTTATTTTCTTTAAAAATAGATGAAATACCACTTGCTATTGCTCTTTTACAACCTAAGCAGGAATTAGAAGGATAAATAATATTTATTTTATCTTTATAAGGTTCAAAATCAATAATAGGTTTTTCCAAATTTCTTCTCCATTCCAATGATTCTATAGAGTCACCAAGAATCTCAATTTGAGAAAGATCAATGGGACCAAGTCCCCTTCTATTTGCAAGAACTAAATGTCTAATTTCAGAAATCTCAAGATCTAAAATCTTTGCACAAACCGTATCTACCGCAACTACATTATCCCCAACAATCAATGTATTGCTATCAATTCCATATCCTTCCACAGGAAAATTCCCAATAAGAGTATTTATAGCTGTGCTTACAATAAGATCACTTTTTCTAAACTCATTTAAATCTACAATAGCATCATCTAATCCAGAAAGATGAATAAGAAGAGTAGTCTCCTTTGGCATAATTCCCATAAGATTTTTCATTCCATTAGAGAGAAGAGTTAATGCATGATATCTAAGACCTGGAACATTTATAAACACATCACATTCCTCAACAATTTTGGGGATAGGAACAGCAGTCTTTATAACCTTTGCATTGGGGAGAACTTTTATCTCATTTTGAACATCATCAAGGGAAATAACTTCCGCTATATCTTTTAAATCATCTTTCGGATACCATTTATAAACTATAGGAGTCCTTTCTCCAATATAAACTTCTGCTCCTTGTTCTTTACATAGACGAGCTAAGGAAATAGTAACTCTTGTATCCGATACAAATCCTTTTTCTTCTTTATTTATAAATGCATTTGGCTTAATTAAAACCTTATCTTTTCTCCTGACAAATCTTTCTATTCCACCAATAAGATCCAGAGCAGAGCCGAGAGATTCATATATATCCTTCTCAATCTTTTTTATTCCAACTTTATACATAACTTTATTCCCCCATTTTCATATTATGCAATATAAATGTATTTTAGACAAAAGAGTATATAAAATTTCTTAAAGTTTTGTCAAACAAATATGTAAAATTATCTAATTTTTAAACAAAAATATCTTAATTTTTTATTTTATTTTTATCTGACATTTCCTATCATTTAAATAGAGTGTTTTCATATGGGACATAAATTATCTTACATTATTATTTTAATATTTTTAATAATCTTTATTGAAGGTTGTTCTAAGAAAACAATCCCACAGTTATTACAACCTCCTGCTCCCACAAATTTAATTGCTGAATATATTTCTTCTGATGAAATTAAATTAACTTGGCAAGATAATTCAGATAATGAACTGGGATTTAAGATTGAAAGAAAGAAAGAAGGTGAAGATTGGACTGAAATAGCAACAGTAGGAGAAAATATAACTACATATAATGATACTGGACTTACACCAGAAACTACTTATTATTACAGAGTAAAGGCATATAACTCTGCAGGAGATAGTGATTATTCTAATGAGGTTAAGATATATCTTCCATTAATATCTACTGAACCTAGTTTTTCATTAATGGGATTTGCTACCTTAGGTGGGGGTACTACAGGTGGTGAAAATGGAGAAGTAGTTTATGTAAATACAGGAGTTGATTTACAGAAAGAAATAAATAAAGGAGGTCCAAGAATAATATATGTTAATGGAACAATAACACCTGAAAATACAGCAGGTAAGTATGTAATATATGTAAAGAATGTTTCTAAAATATCTATTATAGGCGTAGGGACAAGTGGAGAATTAAATGGTGTAGGTATAAAAATAAATAATGCTAACAATATAATAATCCGTAATCTTAAGATTCATAATGTAAAAGATCCCAATATAGCTACACAGGGACCAGATTGTATTACTATTGAAGGTCCTGCGAAAAATATTTGGATTGATCATTGTGAATTTTACAATCAATTTCAAGGAATTGATAAAGATTATTATGACGGACTTTTAGATATAAATGGAGCGGTAGATTATGTTACTGTTTCTTGGTGTTACTTTCATGATAGTTGGAAGACAAGTCTAATAGGAAGTTCTGATTCTGATAATTACAATAGGACCATTACTTATCATCATAATTGGTTTAGAAACTGTAATTCAAGACTTCCAAGTTTCAGATTTGGAGAAGGACATATCTTTAGCAATTATTACCAGGATATTCCGGGTTCTGCTATAAATTCACGAATGGGAGCTAAATTAAAAATTGAGCATAACTATTTTGAGAATGTAAAGAATCCTATAGGATCTTGGGATAGTCAAGAAATTGGCTTTTGGGATATAGTAGGTAATATATTTATTGATTGTTCAGGAAGTATACCCACAACTTCTACATGTTCTTATACTCCACCTTATAGCTATACACTAACACCAGCTGAGAAGGTAAAGGAAATAGTTACTCAGTATGCAGGAGTAGGAAAGATTGATTTTTAAAAGGAAAGGAGGTGCGACATAGTAACCTTTTAATTAAAAAATAAATCCTAAGGGGGGATAAAAAAATGAGAAGCTTTAAAATTTTGAGACTTATTTTAAGTATTCTTCTAATATTAATGTTAGTAGGTGGTTGTGCCCCTAAACAAGAACAACCTCCTCAACCTACTAAACCAAATGCTCCATCAAATTTAGAAGCACAAGTTATCTCACCTACTGAAGTAAAACTTACATGGAAAGATAACTCTAATAATGAGGATGGATTTAAGATTGAAAGAAAAGTTGAAAATGGAAATTGGCAGATTATAAAAATACTCCCTGCTAATACAACCACATATAACGATATTGGTCTTACCCCACAGACCACCTATTATTACAGAGTAAAGGCATATAACTCTGCAGGAGATAGTGATTATTCAAATGAAGTTCAAGTTACAACTCCTACATTAGTTCTTCCACCAAATGCTCCTTCTAATTTGCAAGCTATAGCTATTTCAGCAACAGAAGTAAAATTAACTTGGCAAGATAATTCAGATAATGAATTGGGATTTAAGATTGAAAGAAAGAAAGAAGGTGAAGATTGGACTGAAATTGCAACAGTAGGAGAAAATGTAACTACATATAATGATACTGGACTTACACCAGTAACTACCTATTATTACAGAGTAAAGGCATATAACTCTGCAGGAGATAGTGATTATTCAAATGAAGTTCAAGTTACAACTCCTACATTAGTTCTTCCACCAAATGCTCCTTCTAATTTGCAAGCAACTGCGTTATCCCCTGTAAGAATTAAATTAACATGGCAAGATAATTCAGATAATGAATTGGGATTTAAGATTGAAAGAAAGACATTAGATGGAACTTGGACTGAAATTGCAGAAGTTGGAAATAATGTAACAAATTATGAAGATGTAGGTCTTACTCCACAGAATACTTATTATTACAGAGTAAAGGCATATAACTCTGCAGGAGATAGTGATTATTCAAATGAAGCACAAGTTACAACTCCTTCTCTTACATGGAATGTATATGACTGGACTACTAATGTAGAACCACCTACCGATTGGGTTGCACAAAATTATATGAATAATTATTGCACTATTCAAGATGGAATTTTAATATTTGATACCACATATAGTGTAGGAATAACTTCAGATTATCGTTATAACTTCTCATCTTCTGTAGATACTGGATTTACAATGACTATTGTTTTTAAGGCAAAGGGAGAAGCAGGAACAACATATCGTTCTTGGACCTTTGATTTTCAAAATAAATATAGAGGAGGATTAGAAATTACTCCTTCAGGAATTAGACTCTTAAATGGAACCTCCACATTAACCTCAACTACTACTATAACAGGCTCTGATTGGCATACTTATTACCTTACTTTTGAAGTAGTAAGTGATGGGATAAATGCAAATTTATATATAGATGGAGAATCTACTCCTACTCTTTCAGGAAAAATTACATCTACCACCAATAATACATACATGCGTTTAGGAGATACTTCAAGTACCGCAAGTTATAAAGGTTATATAGATTGGATCTTTTGGACTTTTGACTGTGCAGAACCACCATCAATTGTACCACTTCCACCTGGTTATACGCTCACTCCTTAAAAATATAAAGGGGGCAATAAGCCCCCTTTTAAGAAATAAAGATATAAAGGGGGTAAAAAATGAAAAAATTATTTTATATATTAATAATATTAATCCTCTCAATTGTTCCTGCATTTGCAGATTCTTCTTTTTCTACAAAGGTAGAATTCTCTCTAAAATTTTATCCTGAAAATCTAAAGGTTAATTTTAATCCAAATTACTATATATATTACTTATATTCAGAAAACAATATTTCTGCCTACTTAGATATAAGAGATAGTGGATGGAAAGGGGGATATTTAAAAATATCTAATATAGGAAATATTCTTAATATTACATTGGCAAAATATTATCTTGACGTTTATGGTAGTAAAGCTTTATTAGAAACCTTATGGTATAACAGAAATAATTTAAATGGAATTCAGATAGTTCTCAACATACCATTAAAAGTTACAGCAACATATCTTTTTAGAAATATAGAAAGTGATGTTTCCTATAATACAGGGAGATTTAGGATAAAAGGGGAAGGAAATATCTCTTTTCTAAATTTTTGGGGTTTATATGATATGGATCTTTTGCAAGATATAAACACTTATGTATTAGGAGCGGAAATAGCTCCTTTTTCATTTTTAAGTATATTTTTTGAATATGGAAATATACAAGCTCAATGGAGTTTTGGTGGAACATTAAAATTATTAGATAAAATATCATTAAGTGGGTATTATAAAGGAGATAAAAACTACTATATAGAAGCGAATTTAAAAAATTTAATTCCAAATATAAACCTTTATGGTGTTTATAATAGTAATAATTACATGTATATTCAGGGGATAATTTCTTCTCTCCCACTTGGCCTTGGTAGCTTTGATGCCCTTTATGGGTATTATACAACATATAAAACTTTTGATATTTGGTATGGAAGGTTAAGCTCAAAATTTGGGAAAGTTTCAAATACTTTTAGGATTTATAAGGGATGGAGTTTTGGAACTTCTTGGTTTGATACAAGTGTTCCTATAACATTTGAAAATATAATCTCTCTAAGTTTTTAAATTTTAAAAGGAGGAGATAAAGACATGAGTAAAAGAATATTTTCTATAGTTTTAAGTCTCATTTTTATTTTTAACTTAACAGTAAGTGGTTGTGCTCCTAAAATAACAGGTCCACAAGTAAGAATAGAAAATGATGTACCATTAATTGGATTTGGGATAGGAACAACAGGAGGAAAAGATGGTGAAATTGTTATTGTAAATACATATACTGCATTTTATGAAGCAATTAAAGATGATACTCCAAGAATTGTTCTTGTTGATGGAACAATAAGTTGGGATGAAAGTTTAGCTCCAACATACTCAAATATATTATATGTAGGATCAAATAAGTCAATACTTGGTCTAAATGAAGGCGCTACTATTGATGGATTAACATTAAGAATTGGAAGTTCTGGCAGTTCTAAATCAAATATTGTAATAAGAAATATTATTTTTGATAATGCACCTGATGATAATATAACTATACAATATACATCAACTCAAGTTTGGATTGATCATTGTACCTTCAAAACTGCTGGGGATGATAATGTAGATATTGTAAGACAATCAGATAAAATAACACTTTCTTGGAATATATTTGAACATCCAGTAGCAGGCAAAGGAGCAAGTATAGTTGGAAACTCTGACTCTATGATAGAAGATGATCAATACTTAAATGTTACATATCATCATAATTGGTTTAAAGGAACATCAGGAAGAAATCCAAGAGTAAGATGGGGACATATTCATATCTTTAACAACTATTTTGAAAATAATACAAATGGGCCAACCTCAACAACTTATGCTGAAACAGTTATAGAAAGAAACTATTTTTATAATGTATCAACTCCAACCTCTATAACTGCAGGAACTTCTCCGCAAGGATATATAATTCTTGTAAAAGATGAAAACAATGTAGATACTAATATATATGAAATTTGTGGAACACCAGTGGAAAATCTACCTGAAAAAATAACTCCTATCCCATACCAATATACCCCTGATGATGCTGTTTATATTCCAGATATTGTAAAAAATAAAGGAGGAGCTGGTAAAATTATTATTAAATATGAATAAAACTTATACCCCTGGGATTAACCAGGGGTTTTTTATTTAATAATTAGGAGGTGGGTATATGAAGAAATTCTTTATTATTCTTTTTATTTTTTTTATTACCATTATTCCAGGTTGTACTCCTAAAACTTTTACTAATACATGGAGAAGAATCTATGGTTGGTCAGGCTCTGAAACAATTAATCATATTGAAAAGACAAAAGATGGAAATTACATTTTAGGTGGGATGACAAATTCTAAGGGTTTTGGACAAGATGATTTTTATTTGTTAAAAATAGATAATTTTGGAAATATATTATGGGACTTTGTATATGGAGGAGAAAATGATGATACTCTAAATTGTATAAAGGAGACCTCTGATAATGGATTTATATGCATAGGGGAAAGTTATTCCTTTGGTATTGCAAATAATAAAGATCTATATATTTTTAAATTAAACTCCAAAAATGAAATACTTTGGGCAAAAAATTTAGGAGGAAAAGATGTGGATGGAGGAAGATGGGTGGAAGAAACCAGCGATGGTGGATATATTGCTGTAGGATGGACAAGATCCTTTGGCTCCGGCGCTTCAGATTTTTATATTATAAAACTTGATTCATCAGGAAATTTAACTTGGACAAAAACTTGGGGTGGATCAGCATTTGATGAGGCATATTCTGTGATAGAGACTGAAGATAAGGGATATTTAGTTGTTGGATATACAATTTCCTTTGGGAAAGGAGCAAAAGATGTTGCCATTGTGAAGCTTGATAACCAAGGCAATATATGTTGGTATAAAACTTATGGGGGTAGCAAAGATGATGTAGGAGTTTCTATTAAAAAATTAGAAGATGGAAATTATATTGTTGTTGGCTATACATCTTCTTTCGGAAATGGAAATACTGATGTTTATGTTATAAAGATTGATAATAATGGAGAATTAATATGGGAAAAAACCTTTGGTGGAGAACAAGATGATATTGCAAATGATTCAATAATAACTTCTGATGGTAATCTTTTAATTGTTGGTTGGACAAAATCTTTTTCTGCTAAGGATAGAGATATTTATATTTTAAAGATTAGTAAAGATGGAGATTTAATATGGCAAAAAAATTATGGAGGAGAAAATATGGATGAAGGAAGAACAGTAGTAGAAACAAATGATAAAGGATATATTGTCTCTGGAATGACCCTTTCTTTTGATTCCTTAGGATCTGATATTATTATTTTAAAATTTGATCAGCAAGGAAAAATTTAACAAATTAAAAAGGGGAAGTAAAAACTTCCCCTCTTATTCCCAAGAAAATATACCTTTAATAATTTTTTTATCTATTAACTTTTGATATGCAATTTTTGCATTTTTAAAATTGAAGATTTCATAAGATATTGCGGAAAAGTTAATTTTATTATTAACTATTAAATCTAATGCTTCTAACATATCAAAATATGTACAATCTCTTGATACAATAATATCTATCTCATGATCAAAAAGTGTAGGATGGTAGTCAAAACAAATAGGTTCAGTGTATGAACCTAATACTAAAAGTTTACCTATAGGTGGATTTGGATCATCTGTTGATTTTAAAATAAAGGGTCTTGGCTTTATAAGATTGGCAGTAGAATTTACAGTTTTTGCAACTCCCGTTACATCAATAGCTATATCTACTCCCCCATTAGTAATATCCATTACTTCTTTATAAACATCTTTCTCCTTTGCATTAATTATATAATCCGCTCCAGCTTTTTTAGAAGATAAAAGTCTTTCCTCTACAGTATCAATAGAAATTACAAAAGCACCTTTTTCCTTTGCTATTTGTAATGCCAAATGTCCAATTAATCCTTGTCCTACTATTGCCACTTTATCGTATTTTTTTACACCAGCTCTTTTAATTCCATGAAGAGCAATGGCACATGTCTTTGTAAAAACTGCATGAAGAGGATCTAAGTTTTCTGGAATAACTATTACATCTTCCTCTTTTGAAATAGCATATTCCACATGTCCGCCCCAGACCCTTTGATAAGGACCAGTATATAAAGTTCCAGATAAAAAAACTTTTATTCCTTCTTTTAAATTTACATTTTTACCTTTTATAACCTCTCCCACATTTTCATATCCTGGAATAATAGGAAAATTAGCTCCATATTGTTTTCCAGAAAAAACTCTAAGCTCAGTTCCAGGACTTATACCTGTAAAAATAGTTTTTGTTAATATTTCTCCATCATTTAAATCTCTTAGTTCATAACTTCCTATTTCCACTTGAAAAGGAGATGTAAAAATAATTCCCTTTGTCTTCATAATATTTCCTCATGACAAAGTATATTACTAACTAAAAATATAGGAGTAAAAAGCATAACTATATTATACTCTGCCCTTTACTATTTTATTTCTATCTCTTTAACCTCCAAAACTCCCATTTAATTAACCTCCTCCCAATATTTTGATAATAGAAGATTCAAGTCTTCCTTAGATAGATTAATTTCTTTCATCTCTTTTATAAAATTCTTTATTCTCTCACCAGCTAAACTTTCTTTAACCTCCAAAAGTTTCTTTTCATCACTGACAACAAAGGCACCTGTACCTCTAACGATAACAATTATTCCTTCTCTTTCTAATTCCTGATAAACTCTTTGAACAGTATTAGGATTTACTTTTAATTCCACTGCTAACTCTCTCACTGATGGCAATTTATCCCCTCCTTTCAATTCACCCTTAACTATTTTTTTCTTAATTAAATCTATAATCTGAAGATAAATAGGAATACGATCATCAAAATCAACCATTCAACACCTCATTTCTATTTATCACACTGTATTAGTTATATAATACAGTAAGTCTAAAATTTGTCAAGAATTTTTTATTAGAGGATGAAAAATTTTATAACAAGCCTTATAATTTAAACCATGAAGATGAAGGCAATGGTATTAAAAAGAATATGTGATCTTTCGGAGTGTAATGAGCCCTTAGTGCTTGAAGAGTTACCTATTCCCTCACCAAAGGAAAAGGAAATTTTAATAAAGGTCTCTGCATGTGGAGTATGTAGAACTGACCTTGATATTATTGAAGGAAGAACTCCTCCTACAAAACTCCCCATTATCTTAGGACATCAGATAGTTGGAAGAGTTGTTGAAAAGGGTAAAAAAGCAAAAAGATTTGAGATAGGAGATAGGGTTGGCATTGCATGGATTAACTCCTCTTGCGGTAAATGTAAATTTTGTCTTTCAGGACAAGAAAATTTATGTGATGAATTTAAAGCTACTGGAAGAGATGTGGATGGAGGGTTCGCTGAATACACTGTAGTATCAGAAGATTTTGCGTATAAAATTCCAGATAATTATTCAGATGAAGAATCTGCACCCCTACTTTGTGCAGGAGCGGTAGGTTATAGATCTCTAAAGCTTGCCCAAATAAAAGATGGAGATAATATAGGACTTTCTGGATTTGGAGCCTCAGGCCACTTAGTATTAAAAATGATAAAAGCTCTATATCCTAATTCCAAAATCTTTGTATTCTCAAGGAATGAAAAAGAAAGAATTTTTGCAAAAGAACTTTCAGCCTATTGGACAGGGGATTTTGGAGAAGAAACACCTGAAAAATTGAAAGCCATAATAGACACAACTCCTGCATGGAAACCTATTGTCTCCGTATTAAAAAATTTAGAAAAAGGTGGTCGCCTTGTAATAAATGCTATAAGAAAAGAAGAAAAGGATAAGGAATTTCTTTTAAACATAAATTATGAGAGAGACCTATGG
>Ga0078972_1003483_pt1 | contig 47008 bp, 35 predicted proteins | sample YelNatPaOPGAMG01_FD_67568 | JGI IMG/M metagenome (GOLD analysis project Ga0078972, IMG submission 67568) | Hot spring thermophilic microbial communities from Obsidian Pool, Yellowstone National Park, USA - OP-RAMG-01 (SPADES assembly) (version 2) | ecosystem: Environmental > Aquatic > Thermal... | reverse complement strand
TTGATCAAAGAAATAAGAGAGAAATATCCGAACCTCTTGTTAGTTCCTAATAGGGGATTCGGTATCTTGTTAGAAATGGCTCAATATATTGATGCTTTCAAATTTGAAGAAATGACAGGTGCATACGGAAACATACCAGGTGATACACATTATCAGGAATATTATCTTAAGATTGACGAAAATGGTAATAGGGAAAATCAAGAAGAGATTGACCTGTTATTTTCTGTTCTTCAAGATTATCCAATGCCTGTTTTAGTCTTGGATCATGTCCAGACAGAACCCCCAAACGAAGAGATGGCAAGGAAATGTTTCGACGAAGCTCAACGTTTATCAATGGAAAGTGGCTATAGGTTTATTTGGTATGGTAATTCAGTCGACCAAGACCTACCAATTTGGTCATTTTTGCCTTTGAGGAAGTGAATTTAAAACATTGAGATGATGGGCACTGCACATAACACAGCATATACGCTGCGGACTTACACTTTTGCCCTCCGAGCCATTGCTCCCTTAGGCTGCAATGTCGTATATGCTGAGAATGTTAGGTGAAATTCTGCATTGAAATTAAGAAGGAGTAACAAATTATGGTAAAACCTGTTTGGAAGTTAGTAGGTAGTTTTATTAAAATTTCATTACTATCTGTCGTATGGCTCATGGGTTGCACTAATAAAAATCCAGTGACTCCACCTGGCAACACAGAAGACACAGCAGTATGCTTAACATCAAATTCAATCCTTGACGATCAAAATCCTGCTTTTTCTCCTGATGGACAAAGCATCTTATTCTCTTCCAAAAGGAACGGCAATGGCAAGAATCTGAACATTTGGAAGATGGATGTCAACGGGAAAAATCCAGTCGCTTTAACAAGCGAACCTGTAGTGGACAATGTGAATATGCCTGGGAGTTCATGGAACGGTGTAAGTAATACTATCACCTTTTCCTCAGACCGCACCGGCAACGATGAAATCTGGATAATGAATATTGATGGAAGCAACCCTGTTCAATTAACCAATAACCCTGCTAAAGATTGGGAGCCGACATTTTCACCTGATGGGGCGTGGATTACATTCCAATCAGATAGAGATGGTAACTGGGAGATTTATAAGATAAATGTAACTACAGGCGAGACAATACGGCTTACGAATAATCCTGCTGATGATTGGGAACCAAATTGGTCGCCAGCTGGAGATAAAATTGTTTTTCAATCAAATCGCAATGGGAACTGGGAAATATATATAATGAACACAGATGGGTCAAATCAGTTGAATGTAACAAATGATCCTGCGGAAGATACAGACCCATCTTGGAGCCCTGATGGGGCAAGAATAGTCTACTCTTCAAACTACGGTGGTTTAGAGGAGCCTGAGATTTTTATCATCAATGCAGATGGAACGCAAAAACCTATAAGGGTAACAAACAATCCGACATATGATGGTGCACCATCATTTTCGCCTGACGGAACTAAAATTGCATTCGAGTCAGATAGATCAGGTAATTTGGATATATGGCTTATCGATTCTCCAGTCTCTTCAGTGTCATGGAACTCTGTAAACGATTTTGTATATCAACTGCAGAATATAGACCTGGCAGCAATAGGAAACACAAAGTTTGATCTGGTTATAATAGATTATTCTCAGGACGGAAGTGATGAGAGTAGATTTACTGCTGATCAGATTAATGCGCTTAAGAACAGCCCAGGTGGTCCTAAACTTGTGCTAGCGTATATGAGCATCGGTGAGGCGGAAAACTACAGATGGTATTGGGATAATAAGTGGGATGAGGATAATGATGGTAATCCTGATCCAGGAGCTCCTTCCTGGCTTGGTCCTTCTAATCCTGATTGGCCTGGAAATTATAAGGTTAAATACTGGGAGAGTAGTTGGCAATCTATCATCTATGGTTCTTCTACAAGTTATCTTGATAAAATCATTGAAGCGGGTTTTGATGGGGTTTACCTTGATATTATTGATGCCTATGAATATTGGGGACCAGGTGGAGAGAGTGGCTTAAATAGAGAAACTGCTGAGCAAGAGATGGTTGATTTTGTGAAAACTATTGCAAACTATGCACGAGTAACTAAAGGCAAAACAAACTTTGGTGTTTTTCCTCAAAACGGAGAAGGTTTATCAACTCATTCAGACTACCTTCAAGTTGTTAGTGGCATAGGCAAAGAAGATACATGGTATAACGACAACACGGCTCAACCATCTTCATATACTAATGAAATCATTGCTAATCTTGAAGTTTTCAAACAGGCTGGAAAACTTGTCCTGGTAATAGATTATGTGACACAACAAAATTTAATCGATGATTTCTATTCAAAAGCAATAGCAAAAGGTTATGTGCCTTATGCAACCGTGAGGGATTTAGATAGACTTACAATAAATCCTGGACATGAACCTGATTAATTATGATAGCGGAACTTCACCTAACACAACATAAAAGGTTCGTGCCTTACGGCACTCACGCAAATCCTTCACTAACGCTCAAGACTTCTTTTATGATGAGGCAGTTAGGTGAAACGGTGGGTTTAAAAAATTCTTGGGGAACCGGAGCCGTGAAATAAAGGAATGCTTTTCATTATACTCGCCAAAATCCCCTGAAATCAGAAAAAAATTTTCAGATTTAGGGGCGTTTTCAATCCGAACTCCAACTGGTTGGTGATTGAGTTCCCTATCCTGCATTCAATAACTGACCCTGGTCTGACTCTCTGTCCAACAGAGCAAACTCTAACCGGTTTTATTAATTTGTGCTTGAAAACAATCATGAGGCACTTTTCCATGGAGGGCAACCTCTTCAGAATGGACTTCGCATTTTCGCGTTTATACCAATACCCAACCCAATCGATTCGTGAAAATTTTCGTGAAGATTTTCCCCAAAGCGATTGACTTCGTATTTGATAGGCGGGATAAAAATCCATTGAACACTTTAAATTTTTAAAAAGGAAGGTGGTAATTGATAAAAATTGGCAGTAAATGGGTTTCTTGCACTTCAGCCAGAATCAGGATATATAAAATAGGTTCTCCTACAACCCTAATTGGATGTATATACAAACTTATTTCACTTATGAACAAGTTATATGAAATTGCGGTTAATGATAAATAAGAGGTAAATGATGATGAGTAATGATATGAAAACATCCCATAAATTGATATTCGGAGATAGTGAGGATATGAAAGAACTGCAAGATGGTAGTGTGCACCTTGTTGTTACAAGTCCCCCCTACTTTAACGCTCCTTTTGATTATCCTGGTCTCTTTGAGAGCTATAGCGCATATTTGAATAAAATGAGAAAAATTACGCGGGAATTAAAAAGAGTGATGGCACAAGGAAGGATTGCATGTATTGTCTGCGATGACACTTTGATAAACGGAGAGAAATATCCTGTCGTAGCAGACCTTACAAAGATTTACACTGATGAAGGATTTATTTACCGAGACAAAATTATATGGATAAAGCCAGAGGGTTATATTCGTATAAGCAGAAGGAGTGGAGTAGTCCTACAACATCCATATCCAATGTATTTTTATCCAGACAATATTCAAGAAACAATCCTTATTTTTCAAAATGGAAAATTTGATTATAAGAGCATCCAAGAGGATGTAAAAGAGCAATCCAAAATAGAGATTCCAGAATACCAAAAAGGGAAATGGTATTTAACGACTTGGAATATAACCAATGTTTTACCTTTAAAAAATAGACTTGAAAATGGAATAGCCGCCTTTCCTGATGAGATACCATATAGGCTTATTAAACTCTTTTCCTATATTGGAGAAGTTGTCCTTGATCCATTTATGGGCTCTGGCACGACAAACAAGGTAGCGTCAATCCTGAAAAGAAACAGTGTAGGATATGAAATTGATTTGGAGTTGCTCGAAATTGTTAAAGAAAAAATGGGTTTGAAACAAAGTACTTTATTTGAAAAGGATAACAAAGTGGAGATAATTGTTCGGGACGATGCAAAACATCTACGGACACAATTACAAGAGAAAGTTAGCGATCAAAAATCGGTGGTGAAGAATGGCAAAAGAAATGCAAAAAAGTCTTTCTGATAAAGAAAGAGATAAACTGCTTGAGATTCTGGAAAAACAAGGCAGGGATAAATGGCTTAAAAGATGGACAGAGCATATGGCTATCCCCAACAACTTAAATCCTTTAAGATTGGATAGAGATGAACAGGAGAAAGTGCTTAGATACCTACTTGTAAGAGTTTTGATTAACCAGCAGGCAAGATTTGAAAAGGTAAGGGAGATGTCTATAAGAATATCGGAAGAATTTACAGATGTTTTAATATTCGAACCATATAAAATTTCAGAATCAGAACTATTTAAAGCCTTTAAAGATGTGGCAGGTGAGAAAGGCTCGCTCTTGTATAAGGTTGGTGCGTTAGGTGGAATAAAACCAATTTCTCTCTTTACCTATCGTTTCAAAACATATGAAGGTTTTATTAGATGGTTAAACGAGAACAAACAAAATTTTCTTGGTATTATTGAAGAGCAATTGCGAAGTAATAAATCGAGAGGGCTTTTTGATTTCTTAAATAATCATCCTGTTCTTACTGCAGGTTGGGTGGGGAATGACCCCAAGGCTTGTAGAATGTATGTTAACTGGGTAGTTTTTCTTTTCAGTGAGATTTGGAAATCGAAAACAGCAGAACTAACTGATACTTTGATGATTGTTGATGGTCATGTAGGCAAAGTATTTTGTAGAAAAGGACAGAAATAATCAAGTTTTGCGAGAGTCCAGGCTTTGATTATATGGGTGCTATTATATGGCAAAAGGTAACTACATGCAATACTTCAGGCGGTGCAACAGTAATGGGCTCTTACCCCTATCCGAGAAACGAGATTCTTAAATTAGATTACGAATTCATCTTAATTTTTAAAAAATATGGAAACCTTCCAAAAGTTAATAAAGAGATTAAAGAGCAATCAAAATTAACAGATAAGGAATGGAATCAATACTTTACAGGACACTGGAATTTCCCCTGGGAAAAGCAGGATAAACACTTAGCGATGTTTCCTGAGGAGCTGCCACGACGGCTTATCAAGATGTTCAGTTTTGTTGGTGATACGGTTCTTGACCCATTTCTTGGTAGTGGAACAACATCTTTAGCCGCTAAAAATCTTAATAGAAATTCTATTGGCTATGAGATAAAACAAAGATTTCCTACCAGTCATAAAAGAGAAACTTGGGATTAAACAAGGCAGTATCTTTCGAGATGTAACTTTTGAAATTATCAAGCAAGAAAAATTTAAAACAGATTTCAAAGAAGAGATAAAAAAATTGCCGTATATTTTTAAAGACCCTATAAAATTTGATAAGAAAATTGACCCCAAAAAATTGAGATTTGGCTCAAAAATAGATAATTCCAATTATTAAATTGAGATTTCAGGAAACAATTTTTAAGAAAGGTGCAGAAATTAAAGGAACTAATTATAGTTTAGCAGAACCCGATGAGGAATCAAAAGGGATAGATGGTTACATTGGAGACATTCCAATCTCTATAAAGCCACACACTTATGAGGTGAAAGCTGCATTACCTGAGCATATAGAGATTAAAATTGTATATAACAGAAAGATTGACGATGGAATTGAGGTAGATTATGGAGAAATTTTATAGAAAGTCACTTCTTTAAAGTAAAAAAAGCGAACAAGTTGATGTAATAAAATTACTCCTTTTTCTTATGACAGAATGTGCATGATATTTCCACACCATTTTGTTTATGACAGTTGATGCATAATCTATGATAGGCACCTGAAAGGGAAGGACTTTCGAGATTTCTGCCAGACTTCTCATGACATTCGGAACAAGAGAGAACCTCTTCTTCCTCTTCCTGATTATGGTGACAGAAAGAGCATTTTTCAGCAAATTCTGCATGCTTTCTATGTGAAAATTTCACATGCTCAAATTTTGAAGAAATTGACGAAATTTTGATTTCTAAAGGACTTGAATCGGAACTTAGAGAATCAATTTTTGAAATTTTCGTTTTTTCATTTATTTCGGGATTTTGACACTCATAATTATTTTTTAAAGAAACCTCTTCATAGGTTTTTTCAATTTTGCAACAGGGTATAAAAAATAAAACAAACCATAATAAAAGGATATTGTAAAAATAATGATTCATTTTTTATTCCGCCACAATTTTTTCTGATATTAACAATTTTTCAAATTTTTCCTTTACAACTGGTAAACTTAAAATTGCAAACCTGTGCAAAAGAATTGGGGCAAAAATAAAAGCAAGTGCAATTATTATCTCCTCGATAGAAGGGAAATAACGCCGAATCGAATATGGAGGACTATAAGCAACGAGAAAAACATTAAACCGATTAATAATTATGCCGATTACAATGAAAAATGAACCAGCGAGTAATAGATTTATAGATTTTTTCCAGATTAAAATGAAAAAGATGATAGCAGGAATAATTATACCTATCATAATTTCAAAAATGAAATATAGTGAAAATACATCCCATTTAAGAACATAGTTAAAAACATTCCTGATTGTGATATCACTAAATTTCATAACAGCATAACATAGAAGTAAAAACAGAATGAATTTTGAAAGTGGTGAGAGCATTTCTACATTTATCTTTCTTTTAAGCCACTTTGAAACAAGGATAGATTCAATTATCACAACAGGGAAACCTGCGGCGATTGCAGAAAATAAAAATAGCAGGGGCAAAAGAGGAGTAAACCACAAAGGATGAGTCTTTGTCCCTGCAATCACCATAAGTCCACCAAGTGATGATTGGTGAAGACAGGAAACAACTACACCAAAAATAACTAAAAGTGGTAAAAACTTTTCGATAAATCCACCGATTCTTCTTCCTGCACCAGTTAAAACTTTCCTTTCTTCCAATTCTTCGAGTAAAACAGGAGAAAATTCAAGACCTAAAATTATAAGATAAGTCATAATACACATTCCAACTTCAAAAAGAACGGAATTCCCCTGCCAGAAAACAAGTATGTGCCAGAAATTGTAATATCTTCCGAGATCAATAATAACTCCTATTGCAGCAAAAGTATATCCAAGCAAAGCAGTAAGAAGGGCTGGCCTGAGTAACTCTCTATACTTCTTCCTGCCAAAAACCATAACAAGCGCACCTGTAACAAAGCCACCTGCAGAAAGAGCAACTCCAGATTCTACATTCAAAGCAATCCAGATTCCCCACGGATAATAGTGTGATAAATTTGTGACAGGACCAAGCCCCTTTATAAATCTCAGAATTAAAAAAACTACTCCTGCAATAACAATGATTATTGAAATTATTGCAAAGGGTGAGAAGAATTTTATTTTTGAATTCGCTTCTTTCATTTTCATTCCGTTTTCATTCTGTTTTTCTACCCAGACGGCTGAAAATAAAACTTGCGACTGCAAGCAAAGAAAAAAGTCCTACAGGACCTGAAAAATACTTGAAAATCGAATGCTGAATTTTCTCCGAAAGTTTTGACGGTGGAGTTTCTGAAAGAGTGAGAAAACCTGATTTTTCAAAAGGAACATGCGAAATATAAAGAAAAGAAGTTCCCCCAACTTCATTTTCTCCATAAACTTTTTTAACATAATTCCTGCTCTTCTTACAAAGCCTGCGGTGACTGTAAGCAAGCAATTTTCTCCTTTCATCAAATGCAAGTGCCTCCATCGGGCAGGCAGAAACACAGGCAGGGGGTTTTCCTCTGCTGAGCAAATCAAAACAAAAATCACACTTTCGCACCTGCGGTTTTAAAGCCACATTATATTCGTATGCAGGAACCTGAAAAGGACATGCAATCATGCAATATCTGCAACCAATGCACCTTTTTTTATCATAAATAACTGCGCCATTATCAGCTTTTGTAAGAGCTCCAACCGGACATGCAGAAACACAGGAAGGATAAAGACAGTGCATGCATTGAAATTTTACAAAAGCAGTGGAATTACAATCATTTTTCTTTTCACATTTAAATTCAAACCTGTTTATAACAGTTAAATTCTTTTCATCCAGCCACTTAAAACCTTCTGGAGAAGGAGTATTGATTGATCGCGAGTATGATATTAGATTATGAGTTTCTCTGCACGCTTTTACACATTCACCACACCCAATACAAAAGGGAATATCCATTAAAACTCCGAGGGAGTTTTTTTTCTCATTTGAAATTTCACCATTCGATTCATTTTCAACTCTTAGAGCAACAGCAGAACTCATAATAAAAGCGGTGCGAAGGAATTTTCTCCTTTCCCTGTCAATTTCGTTTTTCATAATAATTTGCTTTACATTAAAATGGAAAATTATTATACACCAAAAATATAATAATTCATAACGTTTTTGAAACCAAAAGGATTTGGAGACAGCGCGGTGCTGCGGTCCGCTTATGATGGGCGGTCATAAAGCAAAGCCATGTTAAAGAATTCAAAGGTATCGGTGCAAAAATGTCCTCATGGTTTACGCTAAGAGGGGGATTGTGGATTGTCTTTTATGTAGTTTTAACAGGCATTCTGCTTCAAAATGCTTTTTTCATTTTTGCACCAGATTTAAACACAAAACTTTCTGAAATCTCGACAATCACTGGATTTATATTTTTTATAGCTACAATTCTCTGTGGAGTGAGGAAAAATTTAAGGGATTTTTTTGGTTCAACTAAAATTGCAGTGGCAGTTCTTTCGTTTGTCGCGATTTATTGCATATTAGGAACGGTTATTCTTCAAAATGTTTCAGACGATATTTTAACAAACACTTATGGAAATTTTCTCAGCAGTTTTTTTAGAATGGTAAAATGGAACGATATTTTTCACAGTTTTAGTTTTTCTGCATTGCTTGGAGTAGGAGCAGGTGGAATATTTCTTGCGTTGCTGCGGACAAAAAAATTTTCATTGAAAACTGTGGCAAAATTTCTTGCTCACCTTTCAATTCTCATAATTTTGGCCGGGACAAGCATTGGGTCTTTATGGGGAATAAAGGGTGAAATAGGTATTTCAAAAGGGGAAATAAAAAACAGTTTTTACAAAAAAAATAATGATGGCTCTTCAGGAGTAGAAATTCCGCTTGGCTTTGGAATAAAACTAAATAACTTTAAAATTGAACATTACAGGCGAAATATGAAGCTTCGTGTGTTTGATTCTTCTCGAGAAACCCCAAAGCTTCTTTCATCAATAACTCTTGATAAAGAAAAAGAATGGAACAAATTGAAGACATTTGGTGCAAAAATTCTTTCATATTTTCCAGACTTCGAAGAAATTATTGAAGCAAGACCTGCAGATAATCAAACGCAAAATGAAAACCAGAAGGTTTCTGCCCTGTGCATCGAATTTTATGGTAAAAGGGCAGAGAAAAAGTGGCTTATTGCATCGAAAGATTCTTCTTTAGAAAAATTTCAAATTGGTGATAAAACGGAGCTTTTGTTTGTTCAAACTGAAAAACAGGCACAGCAGTTGCTTGAGGAGTTCAATGCGCCACCTGGAGGGAGACATCTTATTGAGATAGGTGAAAAGAAAATAGAAATAAAAATCGGGGAGACCTATCAAATAAATGAAAATAAATTCATAAAAATTGAGCAGTTTTATAACGATTTTGTAATAGATATAGAAACTAAAAAACCTTACAACCGTTCTGAAAAGCCTGATAATCCTGCAATTGAAGTATCAATTGTTGATGAGCAAGGAAATATCAAAGAAAAAGGCTGGTTATTTTCAAATTTTGCGAGCTTCCATCAAATTCCAGAAGATTCAATACTTAAAAAAATAAAATACCATTACATTTCCAGTCAGAGTCCAGATGAAAACATAACTTCGATTTTAGTAATAGGTGAAAGTGAAGAAATTTTATTTTTTAGAGGTGGCAAAATCCAGTCACGAAAATCTATTAAAAATTCACTACCATTCGGTTTAGATGAATTTGGCGTAAAAATAATACAAATCATTCCAAACGCTAAAATAGAAAAAAAGCAGAGGTCAAAGTCAAGGGAACCTCAAAATCCTGTAGTTAAAATTTCCATTGAAGGGGAAAAAGAACCGGTTTTACTTGCAGAAGGGGAACCACTTGAACTTCCCGACGGAAAAGTAATTCTTATGAGCGAACAAGGGGACAACATTAAAGATTACCTCTCTACAGTATCCATTATTGAAGGGGCAAGAGTGATAAAAACTCAAATTATTGAGGTTGGAAGTCCATTATCCTACCGTGGCTATAAATTTTATCAATCGGGATACAACCCGAGCAAACCGGATTGGACTTTACTTATGGTTTCAAAGGATCAAGGGGTGTGGTTTGTATGGACAGGGCTTATCCTTTTGCTTTTATCTGTTGTTATTCTCTATATTGCGGTTCCGATTTACAGAAGAAGGACTCAAGTTAATGATGAAAACTTAGAAGCAGAGGATTAATAAAATGGACTTTTATTCAACACTTACACTAATTGGAATAATAACTTTTTTTTCAGCAGCATTATTTTATGCAGTTAATTTAATACATCCAGAATCGTTCCTGCAAAAAATTTCGTCATTACTCATTTCCTGTGGAACTATTCTTTGCATAGTTTTTCTTGCCGTCAGATGGCAGGAAGCAGGAAGACCCCCTTTCCAGACTCTTTATGAATCCTTGATTCTTCTTGCAGGGTGCACCGGGATTGTTTATCTTATCCTTGAGTTCCTTTATAAAATGAAGGGGCTTTTAGGGGCTTTGTGCTCCGTGGGTTCAGCAATAGTCCTTATTTATGCTTTTTTTAAAGCTGATGTTGAAATAGCAAGGCTTCCTGCAGCTCTTCAAAGTGCATGGTTTATTCCCCATGTCGTAGTCTATTTCTTTGGTTATGGAGCAGTTTTCGTTGCATTTGCAGGTGCAGTTTTCTACTTTATCTTTCCATTTTTTTCGAAATATCAATTGAAATACTTTAGTAAAATTTCAGAGGAGAGTGTGGAAAAATTCATAATTGAAACAACAAAAATGGGATTCGTTTTTTTAACAGCAGGGTTACTCATGGGAGCATTCTGGGCAAAGTCAGCATGGGGGGATTACTGGGGCTGGGACCCTAAAGAAACATGGTCTTTAGTCACATGGCTTATCTTTGTCATCATTTTACACCTTCGTTATATTTCCGGATGGAAGGGGAGAAAAATAGCAGTGCTTGTAATTGCGGGATTCTGTGCAATAATATTTACCTATCTCGGTATGAATCTTCTACCTTCACATGAAACGAGTCTGCATGTGTATCAGTAAAAATGGCATGGTTTTGCTTCATGACTCCCCCATCCTCCACAAACCGCAACACCACGCCAACCACCACCACCTTTCGGTTTAAAAAATTGGGCTTGATAAATCAAGCCCCTACAATAAGCGATGGAATTTTGCCCTTTTTTTTGACATTTTTGGGGATTAATTAATTTCGTGCTTTTTAAATTTTAAACCATGCCGTAAAAATTAATTAATTCCATAGTCATTTCGCATCCCCTCTTAACGGACGCATTGACAATGGATTTCTGTCGTGGTTTACCCCTGCGGAGGCAGGGGGGCAATAGGTTTCTGCTTTTACAGGAACAAGGTTTTGAAGGGTGGCACGCAAAAAATTTATTCTGGACAGAAGTAATAAATGATATATATTTAAAAATTCTTAAACATGAAAACAATAATTTTAATGCTCATTTCTTTTTTAATAATTACTGAATGTGCTGGTAAAAGAATATCCAGTGATTCAACAAAAAAGCAAGTTAGACAGAATTTAATAGATGACGCCATCAGAAATGATGTTAGTCTTTCTGTGAGACCTGTTTGCTCACAAGTTATCGAAGGCATAAGATGTCCAGTTGAAATTACAATAAAAAATGAAATAGGTGATTTGATTCTCATATTATCAATAAAAACTAACAGAAGTGCAGACGGAGAAACATCATACCTGAAAAGCAAATACGGAAATCTCTATCAAAATGCAGATGGGAGTATCGAATACGATTCAATGGCTCAAATATCAACTCCACCAGTCTTTTTCTCAACGGATGTTTTACTGAAACCTGCACAGGAAAAAAATCTTCAAATCTGGACAAGGTTTTTTAAAGATGGAAGAGAGATAATTGTTAGTTTCTATAGAATTTCACAAAAAGATATTTCGAAATATGTTTACAAACAGGTAGAAGACCAAAATGACCTGAGCCCCGCAACTGGGTTTCAGGGACCAAAATTTAAATTTGCGCCTATTTCAAACCCCCAATACACTCAAGAAATAACACAGGATTTTATTCTATGGAACTCTGAGAAACTGGAAAAACACCATATATCTTTATTTGTTAAACCAAAGATTGAAGAGAATTCATTCCCAGTGGAAAAAGCATCTAAGATGCTTCCGTCTGGAACGATGATAGAAGAAGTTTCATTTTCCGAAGCGTTAGGAACATGGATTTTTCAGGAAAAGGGAAATGGAACATGGCTTGTAAAGTCAGATTTTGCCAAAAAGTTTGGAAAAATAGAAACGACTGTATTTGAAAGAATTGATGAAAGCAAAGAAAAAGAGATTCTTTTCCGAATTCCTGATGGATGGAATGAAGATAAATTTAAAATCACCGAAGGTGATGGAATGTACAGAATAGGAAAGTTTATTACAGTCAAATTACCAGATGTTCTTGAAGTTTTCAGGATAGCAGGTAGAAAAAATTTCCTCTGCAAAGTCCATTATTACTTTTTCGAATCCTGGTATATTGACATTTTACCGCAATAATCAGCCTGGTCAACACCACTCACAGTAACCATAATAACATACTTCATCATCATGGCAATCTGAATCCACCTGGCATTCGTTACCAGGGTATCTGCATGTTCCACTGCAGAGCATCACAACATCACCCCAGAAATAACAAATTAGTCCTTCAGCACAATAATTATTAGTATAAAAATTGTTTTTTGGGTCAGGAATATCATCATCATGAATTAAATCATTTAGAAGCAGCGAAAGCAGGGCATGAACAAAATTTACTCTCGAAAAACGGAGATGAGAAAGACACAAAGGATGAATTAGCATACAAAATTTTAAATGGTGGCAAGGACAAAATTTTTATTGACTAATTCATAAATGTGGGATGTAATACAAAAATAAATAGAGAGGATTTTGCTAATTAAAATTTGATTTAGAGCGAATTTAATAATAGAGTGGTTTTCTCAAGTATATATGCCAAAATAAAGACTGTAGAACAATTTTCGTTAACCATGTGAAAAATTTGAATATTTGATTCAAGGAGAAATTAATGAGTAGTAGCGGTGAGTTTTTAAAAAAGAGGGCAAAGGAATTCTGGGAAAGAAGCAAAGAAGATTTTGAAAAATCAAGGTTTAACTTGACTGCGCTGGATGTTGAACAGGCAATCCAGTTATGGTTTAAATATCTAATTTTTTTAAAGGCTGGTGATTTTCCAAAGTCACACTATTTTGACCTCTTAATGAAGGAATTGTCAGAAACATATGAACTAAAAGAAATTCTTCAGTTTTACCAAAAATATGCTTTGCAGTTTAGAGCTTTGGAAGATGCTTACATTTCATCCCGATATTTCCCAAAGGAATTTAATAAGCAGGAGGCTCAGACGATTATTGATTTTGGAAAGACTGTTTTTGAATTTTTTGAGGGAATATTAAATGAAAAGTTTATTTAAAATACTGGCAGAAACAAATAGAGAGTCAGAAAAATATTTTCAGAATACTTTATTTTACGCAAAAGAAATGAAGAAATCTCTTCAAAATATTTTTCCTGATGTGCGCATCTTAATATTTGGCTCAGCAATTAATGGTAATAGAAAACCTGGAAGTGATATTGACATATTAGTTATATCATCAAAAATTCCTGAAGGACTGTTTGAGCAATCAGCAATTAAAATTAAAATAAAAAGCCAGTTTCCAGATGCTCCTTTTGAAATTCATTTAGCAACACCACACGATTATGAAAACTGGTATAAAAATTTTATAAAAAACGGATTCAAAAAAGTATAGAGGACCTGAATTGAGAAATTTGGGTTAACCAATTTTTCTTAACGGAGAAGGTCTATTTTTTCTCTTGCCATCTGCGACCATGGGGAATCCTGTTCCATTTCGACGAATTTCCTGTAATAAAAAACTGCGTCTTCTTTCCTTCCCTCTTTTTCATAAGCAAGAGCAAGATTAAAACAGGCGTCTGCAAAAGAAGGGTCAAGTTCGTGCGCTTTTTTGAGGAAAATTATTGCAAGGTCAGGTCTGCCTGTTTCAAGTTTTAAACATCCAAGATTGTAATATGGTTGAGGGAGGTAGGGGTCTATCTTTATCGCTTCTCTATAAAAATTTTCAGCCTGAACAAAATCCCCCGATTTGAATTTAAGATTTCCAAGATTCGTTAGTGCAGGAGCCATATCAGGTTCAATTTCTAAGGCTTTTCGATAGGCTTCCTCTGCTTTTATAAGCCCCTCCTCACCCCCTTCGTCTTCGAGTTTGATACCTTTAAGAAACCATTCAAGAGAAGATAATTGGGGTGTTTCCTTTTCTTTATCTTTCGGGGTCCGGAATGCACCAGTTCGAATAGATTCTACAAGCGAAGATACTTTAAATTCTATTAAAACCTGCCCTGAATCAACTTCAACCTCTTTGCCTTCACTTTCCACAACAAGTCTTCTGGAATTCCCATAAACTTTCATTTTAGTGAGTGGCTTTTCAGCATATTCCAGGTCCTCAGAAAGTTTCTGGATTGCTTTTTTAATAAGCGATGCCCTGCACCCTCTTTCCGTAAGTTCTTTCGCCGCTCTTGCTGCTATGAGGTTTTGAAATGTATAAAATTTCTCCTTCCCAAACTTTCTGGAAGGTTTAACGAGCCCGCACTTTTCCCACCACTTCAGCCTTCCTTCAGGAATTCCGAGCAGTGCGGAAACCTGAGACCGTTTATAAAGGTCTATTAGACTTCTGTGTTCTCTTTGCAAATGAAAACTGCTCCCGCTACCTTCTAATCCCCCTTTTTTATGTTCGTTTTCATCTTTTTCATCTTCAGCAACTGTTGGGGTATGCTGAAAATCCTCTTTCTCAGGATTTTGTGTTTCTTTCCCGTTTCCAAAGGAAAGGTATATTATATTTGATTCCATTCAATTTCAAATATACCACAAAATTTAGTTTATCAAAAAAAATGGAAAAAGATAGAAATGGTTACCTCGATTCAGAAACATCCCCTGCACCGAAACATTGGGGGTCATTAGTATCTATTTGAGAATCCCAGTCGTTGTCAAAACCATCAGAACATTGCGGAAGCAAAGTCCCTTCAAAATCATCAAATCCCGATGAACAATCACGGTCTCTACTATCTATGAATGTATCTCCATCGTTATCTATTCCATCTGTGCATTCTGTAACTATATTTCTTTCACTGTCATCATTTGCATCTCTGCACCCGGGGTCTGCCGGGTAATCAACGAGTGTATCTCCATCATTATCACATCCATCGGAGCATCTGGGTAGAACTGGTGGCATTCCATTTCTTTCGTCATCATCCGAATTCCAAAAACAACCCGGGTCGTTTGTAGAACCACTTCCATAATCAATAAGTCTATCACAATCATTATCAATTCCGTCTGAGCACTCCGGCACAAAATCTGTTATATTTTCTTCACTATCATCCCTTCTTGAAAAACAACCAGGGTCATCTGGAAAATCCGTAAGAGTATCGCCATCATTATCGACACTGTCACTGCAGGCTGGAAGCCTTCCAAAAGGAGGTGGATTCCATTCGTCATTATCCTGAGTAGAGGAGCAGCCCCTGTCAGCCGAATAATCGGAAGCGCCATCACCATCATTGTCAAAGGAATCACTGCATTGATGGCACGCACTCCCGCCACTTTCATCATTATCTGAAAGTGAATCACAGCCCGGGTCATCAGGAAAATCTGCGAGTCCATCAGAATCGTTATCCACTCCATCATTACATGCAGTGCGAGCACTCCCTTCATAGTTATCTTCCAGATTGTGGCATCCCGGGTCATTCATATCAACAAGAGTATCACCATCGTTGTCTCTTCCATCACTGCACTGCGTTACCAAAGGTGTAAATCCTCCTTCTCTATCATCAAGTGGTCCTGTGCAACCGGGGTCATCGGGATAATCTATGAGGTCGTTTCCATCATTATCCGAACCGTCACTACACTGAGGACGCCTTACCATACAGCAGGTTCCATTAAAGCATAAACCCCAGTCCGACTGGCATCTATACAATATTCCTGCTGGAGGATTGCTATTTAAAGGAGTCCAGGATGTTTGAGATGAAGAGGCAGAACATACTTCGCACTCATTTCGAGGATTTGGAGTTCTATCGGAATAACAGGTAGAATCTATGTAACAGTAACCTGATTGAATACTCCATGAATTTGTGCTTCTTGAAGGGTCGCAGTATAGACATGGATTTTCTGGTTTTGTATCTCCTCGATTATAGCATACCCCATCTATTAAGCAGGTATCTGGAATCAGATTATACGGACACATTTCTGACCCTTCATTAAAACATGTATCATCCGTGCAGGATAATCCATCGTCAGGGCAAAGCCGTGTAACATAAATACACCCCGACGGGTCCAATCCACCAGATGGTTCGCATCTACCGTCTGTGCAACGAAGTCCATCATCACAGTTGGCATCGTTTGGGACATGGTCACACCTGTCGAGTTCTTCGTTACAGGAATCGTCTGTGCACGAATATGTATCGGCACAATCAGGAGGTGTTCCAGGCTGACAGTGTCCGGTAGCATCACAGATTTCACTACCATTGCAAAAAACTCCGTCATCGCATTCGGCATTTGAACTGCATGTGGGTGCTGTTATGCAACCTGAAGCGGGGTCGCAAATTTCTCCCGGATTGCATAAAGTGCTATCGGGAATGTTCTGGCAACCGACACCAGTTACACATGAATCCCTTGTGCAATCAATGGAATCCGCACAAAGTGAATCCTGAGGGTTATTAACGCACCTTTTTTGCGATTCATTACATTCATCCTGAGTGCAATTTATTCCATCATCACAATCTGGAGGGGTTCCAGGCTCGCATAGGCTTTGCTCTAAGTTGCAGATTTCACTACCATTGCAGAAAACCCCGTCATCGCACTCTTCATTCGTTGAACACGAAGGAGGAGTAACACAACCAACTTCAAGAACGCAAAATTCTCCAGGAGCGCATAGCGCGTGATTCGGTATATTCTGGCATTTTTGTTCGCTTTCAACACAATTATCTTCTGTGCAGTCTATACCATCGGAGCAATCTACTGGAGTTCCTGCATGGCACATACACCCATCACACACCTCCTCACCATTGCAATAAATTCCGTCATTGCACTGACTGTTTTCCTGACATTCACATCCTTCTGCTTCGCCTTCTCCGTCAAGGACATCTAAAATTTCCTCTGGTTGTCCTTCTTCAACACCATCCATACCATCAACTCTACCTTCCGCGTCACCCAGTTCCTCCATTTCTACCTCTGCATCTTCTTCTTCATCTCCTGGCGACGATTTACCCCCACACGAAAAAACTAACGCAGAAATTAAAAAAGCAAGCAAAAGGGTGTTCCGGGTAAAACTCCTTTTTTCCATTTTAAACCTCCTTTTCAATTATAAGAATTTAAATTTTAAAAAAATTTTAAATTACATTTTTTGAAAGTCAAACAAAAAACTACGAAATTTTTAATGGCTTTTTAATTTTTGTGAATGCAAATTTAGAATTTTGATCCGCAATTTAACTATTTTTCTTGTAAAATTATTTCAACAGATTCATCCCCCCAGATGTATCTATCGAGGAACCTGTCAGTTGCAAGAAATGCTTTAATAGTGTTTTCAATTTTTGAAAATCCATGCCCTTCTCCCGGAATCACAAGATAATGGACCGAAACTCCTCGCTTTTGTAGTTTCTCAACTATTCTATCAGACTGGTCCTTTTTTACACGAGCATCATTTTCTCCCTGAACAACGAGCAGGGGACGAGAAATCCCGTCAACAAAATTAATTGGTGAACGCTCATATTGATACTTCGCATGGTTGGGATTTTTGGGGTCCCCAAATTTAGCGTAAATATAGGTAGCCCATGATGCCCAGTAAGGGGGAAAACTTTCAACAAGAGATTTTAAATCAGACGGACCAAAGAAATCCACATTTGCTGCAAATTCCTCTGGAGTAAATGTTGCAGCACATAAAGCCATGTAACCTCCATAACTCCCACCCATTACTACTACCTTATCCTTATCAACCTTAGCATTTGAAACGAGCCAGTTTTTGCACGCTACCACATCCTTTAGCGGTCCTCCGCCAAGGTCAAGATTGTCGAGTTTTGTATATGTTTTCCCATACCCGGTTGAACCACGAACATTTGGAACTAAAACAACATATCCTTTTGAAAGGAGATACTGACGAACTTCACTAAAAGAACGCATCGACTGAGAAGTAGGACCTCCGTGAACATCTATCACGGCAGGGAAAGGACCTTCTCCTGAAGGCATATATAAAAATGCTGGAACTATCCTGCCATCAAAAGATTGAATTCGAACCGATTTTCCAGATACCATTTTAAGAGAACGCAAACTTTCAGGAAGGGGTTCAACAAGTTTTGTTAAAGTTCCTTTTTCAATGTCAATAATTGCAGGAGTGTTTGGGAAATAGTCTGTCATGAGATTCACAGCAACTAATCGGTCACTTTTTGAAAATATTGCCGTTTTAATTCCCACATTTTCACCAACAGGGGGGAGTGCTATTTCTTTACCGGTTCCAGCTTCAGTAATAACAGTTTTTGGAAGTCCGTCAACATTGGTTTTCGTTACAAAATAACGCCATCCGTCTGAAAAGCTCCCCCATTCCACATCCCACTCATCCTTGAGCACGATTTTCGATTCCTTTGATTTTAAATTCATTGAATAGAGTGCAGTAAATTCACTACCCATGTCGGATGTATAATAAAGAGTCTTTCCATCTTTTGAGAATCCCGTTGGAGTGTAAAGAACATCCCCTTCGTGAGGAGTGAGTAAAACTTCCCCTTTTTTCCCGCGAACTACTAAATAAAGATTGGAATTTACATCAGAAAGGGTTTCAAGAATGATGAAATTGTCGTGAGTGCGATTTGTAAGTGCAAAAGATAATTTTCCAGAGGATTCCCATAAAATCTGTGACTTGCCCGACTTTAAATCATATTCATACAAATCAAGATATTTCTGGTCTCTTCGATTACTAAGGTAAAGGAATGTCTTTCCATCTTCTGCCCAATCCACAAAGACTGACCTCACTTCTTTTGAATCGCCTGCATTTATATCTACAGGATTTTCACCTTTGCTATTGGTGAGATACAAATGATAGAGTTCATTTCCCCCTTCATCCGCCTCATAAATTAACCTGTCCTCGGTTGGAGAAAAAGCATAAGACCCGAAAAATCCGTTTACATGAGTTATCTGCTTTGCCTCTCCTCCTTCTACAGGTTTTACCCATAAGTCTAATCTTCCTCCTGCATTACTTATAAATGCAACAAGTTTTTCATCATAGGAAAATGGTTTTCCACGAACATAAGTTTTGATAGTTTTGAAATATTCTTCGAGTGGAACCGGTGCTTTTGGGGCATGAACAATTTTCCGGGAGATTGATTGAGCGGGTTTTTGGGAAACGCTTTCAATATTTTTCTTTTGTGAACCACCACATCCTGCGATAAAAATAATAACCAGAGAAAAAATTGCTGCTTTTAATAAAAATCCTGTCAATTTGATTTGTTTCATATTAACCTCCTGTTAACCTGCTGAGATGGTGGCTTCGACTATGTTTATTTAGCCACACATAGCATAATCAAGTGAAAGGTCATATTAAAAAAACATTTGGAAAAAAGTAAAGGGGTTGACGATAAAACTGATGGGGGCTAAATAGATATAAAAATCAGGATGAAAAATTGAAAGTAAAAGTAAAAATAGACGGAAAGGAATTTGATGCAACTAAAGGGGAGTTTATTATAGATGTTGCTAAAAGAAACAACATAAAAATTCCATCACTCTGTCATCATCCTGCCCTTTCTCCGCATGCTTCCTGCAGGATTTGTATTGTTGAACTTGAGCAGCAGGGGAAAAAAGGCAAGAGAATAGTTACATCATGCAATTACCCTGTTAAAGGCGGGGAGGTGATTTCCACCAAAAGCGAAGGGATATTTAAACTCAGAAAAATTTTAATTGAATATCTCCTTTCAATGGCACCTAAAAGTGAAGTTCTTCAAAAACTTGCTTATGAATACAAAGTGAAAAAGATTCGTTTTGATTCACCCGGCACTGCCACAAATTGCATACTCTGCGGGCTATGTGTTCGTGCTTGCGAGGAAATTTCAGGAGCATCTGTTATCAACTTTTCATCGAGAGGATGGTGGAGAGGGGTCGAAACTTTAAAAGCACAGGAAAATGCCTCCTGCATTGCCTGTGCAGTATGCTCCGAAATCTGTCCAACTCAAGCAATCACAACTGAAAAATCTGCAATTGGTAAATTGAAAAAATTAAGTGGCACAGGCAGGTGGTGTAGATACCATCTCATGGGTATTTCTCAGGGGGCTTTATGTTCGATGAATTATAATTGTGATAGGTGCGATGTTGAATTTTTCTGGCGTGAGCATTTCGGGGGGCATCCATTAATTGTAACTGCAATGGAAAAGAAAAAGGTGAAATGAATTTTAGTTCGAAGTATATCATATCACATTCTCCACGGATTGCTCCCTGCAGGTTTGCATGTCCAATCGGGCAGAACCCTCAGGAATACATTGCATGCATAGCAGAGGGAAGATTTGATGATGCAGTTTCAGCCATAAGAAAGGAAAATCCTTTTCCTTCAATTTGCGGAAGGTTTTGCTCAAGACCATGCGAATTTGAATGCACTCTTTTTGAAAAGCAGGATTCGGTTTCAATAAAGGAACTCAAAAGATTTGCAGGGGACATTGAGTTGCAAATCGCAAATGAAACTTTCCCTGATGATTTTTACGGAAAGCCATGCGGTGCAAAGGTGGGAGTAATCGGGGCTGGATTGAGTGGACTTGGCGCTGCCTATTTTTTGAGAATGCACGGGTGTGAAGTTTCAGTTTTTGAATCCCTTCCTTTCCCCGGTGGATTAATAGCGCTTTCCTCTCCCGAAAGCATTCTCCCATCAGAAATTTTGCAAAAGGAAATAGATTTCATAAAAAAGTGCGGGGTTCAGATTTTCACGGAAAAGAAAGCAGGAAGGGATTTTTCCATTGAGGAACTAATTTCAAATGGGATGGATGCAATTTTGATTGCAGTAGGTGCTCCGGTTTCAGGAATTAAACCAGCAATTTGGGAATCGAAAAATTTAAAAGGCTTCCTTGAACCTTATGAATGGCTTGTGGAAAGGAAATTGAATGGATTTAATATAAGCGGAGCAAAAGTGTTAATAGATGGTTTGAACACACTCAGTATCTTATGGGCTATCCTTGCAAAGGAAGATGGAGCAGAAAGGGTTACAATTATCACAAGCCACTCGTTAATACCCGCTTCAACCCACTCGGATTTAATTGAAAATGCCATTCAGAAAGGAGTTGAGATTAAAACAGACTGCACCACCCAGAAACTTGTGGAAAGAAGAGGAAAAATAAGTGGCTGTTTAATTACAGAAAAAACTTCCGGGGGGAGAAAAAATAAATCCTTAAGGCTCCCTGTTGATTTTTATATCCCTGCTGGTGTGAGATTTTTTGACGAAACTTCGTCTAAAACAGGATTTAATTTTAAAATCTCAAAATGGAATCTCCTTGAAGTAGATTCAAAACACTTAGTTTCAGGTTATGACAGAATTTTTGGTGCAGGTGAAGCAGTAATGGGTAGCAGAAACACCATAGACATAATTGCTTCGGGGAAGATATCAGCAGGACATATTTTGAATTTTTTAAAAATTAAAAATAATTTGCTTAATGAAAATGAGCGGAAAAAGGGATTAATTTTTTATGACGCAACTTTAAAAGAACATCTAATCAGTAATAAGATTTTAATACCAGAAAAAGGCATTAGGGAGCGTGAACCGAGGAAAAAGAGAGTTTCCATTACAACACGAATGGAGGCAATGGAGGAAGCTCGAAGATGCCTTCGTTGCGGTGCCTGCACAGAATGTGATACATGTCATCATTACTGCTCGTGGAAGATTTACACTATACCGGAAACTTCAAAAACTCTTTCAAATAAAGATGGGGAATCAAAATTTATAAGGGTAAGAAAATTATCTCAAACCCAAAAATCAAAAGGTGTGGATTTTATAAATGAAATGAATGAACTTTTGCCGGTGCATGCTAATGTAGAACCTGATTTGTGTGATGGGTGCGGAAGTTGCGAAAAGGTTTGTCCATATAGCGTTGCCAGCACTTTTCCAGTGAAGGGCTTAACCGAACCTCCTCTATCAAAAATAGATTCTGATTCCTGCAGGGGGTGTGGAATATGCGTTTCAGCATGTCCAAACATGGCAATTTCATGCCCGGGGTTCGATTTCAGGGAAGCGCTTTCAGTGGCATTTCGAATTGCTTCATCCCTCCCCTCCGCGCCAATTGTGTTGAGGTGCAGGTGGAGCGGGAGCTTGCAGGGAGAAAATGAAATCGCAGTTGATTGCGCTGGTAGAATCCCGTCATGGCTTATCTTAAAAATCCTCGAGTTTTGCTCTGCAGGGATAAAGATTATTGGATGTGGTGAAAAATGCCATCACAAAAATGGTATGGAAATCGGAAAAGCAAGAACTGAAGCAATAATTAAGGGATTTGAATCTTATAGAATCGATTCAAATATATTAGAAATCAAAGAAAGTTCAAATGAAGAGCAGAGAAATGGGCAGGGAATTGAGCGGGAAATTGGTCAGGGAAGTGTATTGCAATCACTCAGTATAAAAGAAGAAATTGGTCAAAATCTTTCTATGCCAGTGGGGGCAATTGAATCAGGAATAAAGAGTTTCGCTATTATTTCTTCGAAATCAGAAACGAAAGATTTTGAGCGGGAAAAAACAGAACCTCAAAGTGATATAGTCTATTTTCCTGGTTGCATTGAAGTAGCAGGGTATTTAAGTGAAAATCAAAAGTTAAGAGAAGACATTTCAAATTATCACAATAGTGCAATCGCCCTGATTAAAAATATTTACAATATGGAAAATGTTAGGGTTATTAAAGGTTGTTGTGGATTACCTTTCAGCAGAGAAGATGAAATAAAAACAAAAGAAGTGATTAGAAAGAAACTCCTTGAGAAGTTTATAAGTGCTGGAGCAAAAAGAGTCGTCGTTTCATGTATGGATTGTTTCAACTCATTGAAATCTGCGGAAGAATTTAAAGGTCTAAAAATAACTCACATAGCAGAAGCATTTGCAGGAAAGGTAGTGGAAAAGGTAAAAGATAATTCTTTTTCCGACGATTTTAAATCACTACCTGATAAAGTGGCAATTTTGCAGTCTTCATTAAACTTAGAGGCAGAGGAAATTGTCATTTCTGTTCTGAAGAAATTCACAGAAGTTTGTTTATTTCCTTCTCCGCAGCAGAGTAACAGGAACTGGCAATCAGGGGAAAGGAATGGAGCAAGAAGAAGGCTTGAAATTGTAAATGAAGCACAAAAGCAAAAAGCAAAAACACTGCTTTTGACTTCGAATTCACAATTCTATTATTTCAGCAGAGATTTTAGTGAGGGGACATGGCGGGCAGGTTTGATTGAAATAAAGAGTTTGCATGGTTTCCTTGAAGAGATTCTTAAAAGGGAGCAGAGGAGAATAAAGGAATAAAAATGAACAGGCTCTATCAACATCCCATTATTGAAATTCCACAATACGAATTTGTTTCATTCACATTTAACGGGAAAAAACTCATAGCCCGAAAAGGGGAGATGATTTCATCGGCGCTATTTGCTAGTGGGATTCAAATTTTTGGTTTCCACCCTGTAGATGGAAGTCCACAGGGAATATTCTGTGCAAATGGACAATGTTCCCAGTGTCTCGTTATTGCTGATGGGGTTTGCGTTAAAGCATGCATGACTCCGGTGCGGGAAGGGATGGTAGTGAATTCATACGAAGGTCTTGCGGAACTCGGTCCTGTTTCTAAAAGTTTCACTTTTGAAGAAACTCAGGAAATCAGGACAGAAGTTTTAATTGTTGGTGCGGGACCTGCGGGTTTGAGCGCAGCAGAAACACTCGGAAGTTTTGGGATTTCAGGGATTGTCGTCGATGACAAACCATCACCCGGTGGGAAACTGACACTCCAGACTCATTCATTTTTTGGTTCAAGGCATGCCTGCTTTGCGGGAACTCGAGGAATTGAAATAGCACGGATACTTACGCAGAAAGTAGAGCAGGGGGGAAAATTTGAAATATGGAGGAATGCAACTGCTGTAGGGGTTTTTGTTGATAAAAAAATTGGAGTTGTAAGGGAAGGAAAATACATTTTAATTTCTCCTGAATGCCTTTTAGTTGCAGCTGGAGCGAGGGAAAAAACACTCGTATTTGAGGGGTGTGATTTGCCCGGTATTTACGGGGCAGGTGCATTTCAGACTTTGCTTAACCGGGACCTCGTTATTCCGACGAAAAGACTGCTGGTTGTGGGGGGTGGAAATGTGGGTTTGATTGCTGCTTACCATGCTCTTCAGGCGGGCATTGAAGTCGCGGGGATCGTTGAAGCACTCCCTCATGTTGGGGGCTACAAAGTTCACCTTGACAAAATTAAAAGGGCAGGAGTCCCTGTCTGGACATCTCGAACCATTCTGAGAGCGGAAGGAAAAGAAAAAGTTGAAAAGGTGGTTCTGATAGACCTTGATAAAAAACTCAGACCAATTAGAGGAACTGAAGAGGTAATGGAAGTTGACACAGTTCTCATAGCAGTTGGACTTCTACCCGTCAACGAACTTTACATTAAGGCAAAAGAGTATGGCATTCCATCCTGGACTGCAGGGGATTCAGCGGAAATTGCAGAAGCTTCAGCGGCTATGTTTGGTGGAAAAATAGCGGGACTTGAGATAGCAAAACATTTCGGCAGGAAAACTTTTGTTCCTGAGCATCTAATCAAAACCCAGGAAATTTTAAAATCGAGACCCGGAAAAATTTTTCCACTTGTAGTTAAAAACAGCAAAGAAAAGATTCGACCTGTAGTGAGGTGTGTTCAGCAGATACCGTGCAATCCCTGCACCGATGTCTGCCCTGTTGGAAAAATAGTCATTCGAACTGATAATATAATGGACTTACCGGAGGTTACAGGACAGAAATGTCTTGGCTGTGGAAATTGCGTAATTGTTTGTCCTGGACTTGCAATTACTCTAATTTTTGATGACTATGACCCCTCGAAAAAAACTTCACTTATTGTTGTGCCTTATGAAATGGACATCAAAACAATTGAAATCGGTAAAGAAGTCACCACTACCGATATGGAGGGAAAAAAGATTGGGAAAGGCATTGTTGCTGGCATCAAGCATAGAGCGGAATTCACCAAAAGACTTCTTGTTGCGGTAGAGGTGCCATGGAAAGACAGAATGAAAGTAGCAGGGATTGTGGTAAAGGAGCCATCAGTAAAGCCTGTTAGAGTTCGAAAAAAAATCGAAAGCAAAGAAGATTACATCGTTTGCAGATGTTCAAGGGTAAAAAAGAGCGAGATAGTTGCGGAGATAAGACGGGGGGTAAGGGATTTTAGTGAACTCAAGGCGACGCTCAGAACCGGTATGGGAGCCTGCGGTGGAAAAACCTGCACTCCACTAATCGAAAGAATCTTTGCAGAGGAAGGGATAAAAATAAACGAAGTTTCCCCTCCAACCATAAGACCCTTTACCACCGAAGTCCCAATGGGCATCTTCGCAGGAGTGAAAGAGTGTAGCAAACATGGGTCAGGTGAAAGTGAATAGTAAGCAGGAAACAGGATAAGAAATTATGGGCAAACATAAACTGGGGTCAATCTATTAGTACCAGTTCCATCACCTAACTGCCCATAATTATTATACCCCCAGCATTTAACACCACCAGTATTTAAAAGGGCACAGGTGTGAAAGCCACCAGCAGAAATTGCAGAAACTCCGGATGATAAACCAGTTACATCTACTGGTGTGGTTCTTTGAGTGGTAGTTCCATCACCTAACTGCCCCCTTATATTATACCCCCAGCATTTAACACCACCAGTATTTAAAAGGGCACAGGTATGAAAACCACCTGCAGAAATTGCAGAAACTCCTGATGTTAAATCTATTACATCTACTGGTGTGCTTCTGTCTGTAGTAGTTCCGTCACCTAACTGCCCAGCTCCGTTGCTTCCCCAGCACTTAATACCACCAGTATTTAAAAGTGCACAGGTGTGAGCCCAACCAGCAGAAATTGCAGAAACTCCGGATGATAAACCAGTTACATCTACTGGTGTGGTTCCCCAGCACTTAATACCACCAGTATTTAAAAGTGCACAGGTGTGATTACCACCAGCAGAAATTGCAGAAACTCCGGATGATAAGCCTGATACATCTACTGGTGTGTTTCTTTGAGTAGTAGTTCCATCACCTAACTGCCCACTCGAATTAAGCCCCCAGCACTTAACACCACCAGTATTTAAAAGGGCACAGGTGTGATTACCACCAGCAGAAATTGCAGAAACTCCAGAGGTTAAACCTGATACATATACTGGTGTGTTACTAGATATAATAGTTCCGTTACCCAACTGTCCGTAACTGTTATCCCCCCAGCATTTAACATAACCAGTATTCAAAAGTGCACAGGTATGACCGCCACCAGCAGAAATTGCAGAAACTCCAGAGGTTAAGCCTGTTACATCTACTGGTGTGCTTTTTGGAGCATTAGTTCCATCACCTAGCTGACCTTTTTCATTATACCCCCAGCACTTAACACCTCCAGTATTTAAAAGTGCACAAGTATGTCCCCTTCGAGCAGTGAAAGTAGGATCTCCTGATGCAGAAATTGCTATAACTCCACTTATTCCTGTAATATCTACAGGGCAATCTGGTGACGAACCTGTGCAATATTCTGTAATATCACACCCACCTGTTGATGGACGACAAACAGTTGAATTTGGCAGGAATGAATCACGGGGACAATCTCGGTTTACTCCATCGCAATATTCTGCAATATCGCAATCCTCTCCAGTTGGTCTGCAGATTGTTGTTGAAGGCAGTATAGGAAAATTGCAAGTATGAGTTGATGTTATGCATAAATTCATTGTGCATCCATGACCATCATCGCATTCCGTGTCGTTATGGCATGAAAATGTGCAGTCATTGTCACATCCATCACCTTCTGTAGTGTTTCCATCCTCACACTCTTCCCCTACATCAGTGTCAATATACCCATCCCCACACCTGCTTACCTGACATGTGCCACTAATACAAATCTTTCTCGGGTCTTCTAAACATTCCGTTCCTTCAGCAGGTTGATTTCTGCTTTTACAGGTGTGTGTTGAATCATCACAGTATTCCTCCCCGTTACAGATATTACCATCATCCGGACAACCTGAACTTGTTGTGCAGGAATAGGTGCAATCACCTCTGCAAGTCGGGTCGAGTGAAGGTTCACACATCTCACCTGCACCTGTGTCCACAAAATTGTCCCCGCATCTCGATTCTAAGCATACCCCTGATAGGCAAATACTTCGCGGTTCAGAAAGACATACAAAACCATCCTCATGTGGTGTTCCAGGAACGCATGTATGGGAAGTTTCGTTACAGGTCTCTTCTCCATTGCATATTTCTGAATCACTGCAATCGGTATTATCATGGCATGAATATGTGCAATCATCTTTGCAACCATCGTCAGGGTTGCCATTTTTCCCATCATCGCATTCTTCATCACTATCTACTATTAAATTCCCACAAGTCGGAGCAAGTTCTTCTTTAAGCTCATCTTCAATCTCCTGATTGTCATTCAAATCTTCATCTGGCAATATTTCCAGTCCCTCATCCGATATATCGAAATCAACTTCCTCAAGTTCCTCTTGAATATTTACATCCACATCCTGAAATAATTCTTCCTGTTCATTTTCTACATCCCCATCTACTGGTTTTGGCTTAAATTTTGCAAAACAGGAATCCAGGAAAAAAGAAAAAAGCAAGCAATAAATAATTCTTTCCATTTTAAAACCTCCTTTAAATTTTAATTTAAAATACTCACCCCATTTCATCTCCGCCGATAAGACGAATGACCTCATATCAGTCAGCCATTAAACTTCCAGGTTTTAAAGTCATTTTTAAAAAATTCTTAATAAATTTAAGTGCTAAAGGAGACCCATGGTTTTAAGAATTTCAGCAAGTTTTGGTTCCCCCTCAGCATATTTTTTAAGGGCAGTTTTCAATTCGTCATATTTTTTGTCTATTTTCCTGATTTCCCGTATCGCCGGCTCAATAGCAGTTTTTCTATCCCATACTGCAAATCCTATTGTGACAGCCACCAGAGAGCCAAAAATTACAGCAATAATCCAGATATAATTAAACATGTCATTAAAGCGAGCATTCATATCAGCACGTAATTCTTCAAGACGAGAATTAGTATCTGCTCTCATGTGCTCGAAGCGCTTGTCAACCTGTTCGAAACGTTTATCAACTTGCTCAAACCTTTCATCAACACGCTTCATAAATTCTTGTAAAGTTGCTTCCACTCTTATCAATCTTTCCCTATCACTCTGAGTAAATGAACTCTCTTCCCCAAAAACCAATTTCACAGGATAGAAAAAATTGAAAAAAGACACCATCAACGAAATAAGTAAAATCAATCTATTTATCCTTATCTTCATTTTTCACCCTATCCTTAATTTTATAATACAATTTCTCCTATTTTTGTAAAACTCATTTTTCAAAATATAAATCATAGTTGATTCCCACCGGAGTTTATTCCTGTGAAAACAGGGACGGGAACAGCAGAGGAAGTTAATTTCGCTTTCTACTTTCGCAAGGATAAGTTGTCATTCCTGCCCCTGACTCTACAGTGGTAGATTACAGAAGGAATCAATAAATTTAAATTTTCATTCCAGGGAAGGGCAAAATTTGCCATGGGGAAGTTTGCTCACTGGCAACTTGCCGCTGGACTTTTATTGTCTTCTTTATGAAACTTTCTTGAATGCCTTGACTTGGCACATTAAAAGTACTTTTATATTTTCAGGGTTCATAAGGTGCGGTCCTGATATGACAAAAGAAGAAATTGAAAAAGAAATTGAAAATATAACGCGGCAGATAATTGATAAATATAAGCCGGAGAAAATAATCCTTTTTGGGTCTGCAGCATGGGGGGAATTTACTCCTGATTCCGATTTGGATTTTCTGATTATCAAAAAGGACACTCCCTATTTGGGCAGAGACCGAATGCTTGAATTATACAGACTGATAGAAAAAAAAGTGGCGGCGGATTTCCTCATTTATCGTCCTGAAGAAATTGACGAAGCCCTTAAACTTGGGGACCCTTTTCTTAAAGTTGTTATGAGCGAAGGAAAAGTCCTGTATGGCTGATTCAAGGGAAGTTAAAAATTGGCTTGAAAAAGCGGCTGAAGATTATCTTTTTGCTTCTTCAATTATCTCTGAAACCACTTTCTATGCACAAGTGTGCTTCTTTTTCCAGCAGGCAGCTGAAAAATACCTGAAAGCATATATAATTAGAAATGAATTAGAATTCAAAAAGGTCCATGATTTAACTGAGCTATTAAGAATATGTGAAGGACATCTGCCATCTTTTTCAATCTTGATTGAAGATTGCAGGCTCCTGAATACCTATTATATAGAAACTCGGTATCCTGTTCATTGGCCAGTTTCGGTTGGAAAAGAAGATGCCTACAGGGCAATGGAAGCAGCTGGCAGAATTAAAGATTTTGTTGAAAAAGTTATCGAGATTTAAATCAAGAAGGGTTGGCTATTCACTCATTATTTCATAACCACACCTCCAAAGATATTAAATGCAACAAATTAGCTAATAGCGGTCTGCAAATAAGAAAAAGGGATAGAGGATAAAGGAAATTGTTTTATTCCGTTCGTCTTTCCACTTCTGCATAGACATCTTTTCTTTGAATTATTCCCAGAATCCAGACTTCGTTTTTAACAATTTTAAATACAACCCTATAATCCCCTACTCTTAGGTTCCAGAATCCTTTTAGTGTTTTTCTTAAAGGCTTCCCGTATTTGTGAGGCGCAATTTTTAATCGTTCTTCAATGGCATTCTTTATGCGGAATTTAATTTTTTTCATTTATTTTAGGAATGTCGATTTCCTTAACAGCAGGGTGGTATCTTAAAGTAAATTGCAATATTACCAAACCTCATCATGTTTTAATGATTTTGTTTTTCTAAAAGTTTTCTCTCGTTTTTCAGCAAAAATGGCAAGAGAAACATCCTCTTCAAGTTCCAGCGCCTCTTTTATGAGGTCACGAAGTTTAATTGACAGAGAAACACCATCTCTTTTAGCAAGATATTCTATGTTGTTATATAGAGGTCTTTCTAATAACATATTTACTTTTGAATTCTTTGCTGACATTTTCTCTCCTTAATACACTAAAATTTTATCTCTTATAATAAAGCAGGTCAACAATTTTAAAAAATTTGCCACCCTTTAAAATTTTGTAGACGAATGTGCCATTCCTGCCCTCGTTTTCACGAAGGTAAATTGTCATTCCTGCCCCTGTCTTCGCAGGGGTAAACCTTGTTCCTGCGTAAGCAGGAATCTACTATTTTTTCTTGATGTTTTATAGTCTTTCCGTTGTGGATTTTCGCCGAAGTTTATCCCCATGAAAGAAGGCACCAGAATGACAAATGGAGAATTTATTGTAATCTGTGTTGAAATGATGGGGGAATCAAAATTTTGTAACACGGGGATGTCCACGAGACAACCATGTCCGCAAAAAACATTTTACGATACAATGCGCTTCGGTCTTCTAAATCAAAAGAGCCTTCAGTTCGTCTCCCATTTGCCACTTTTGGGGCCATTTAATTTTGTGCTTTTTAAATTTTGAAACCAAAAGGGGGTAGTGGCTGGCGTAGCGTTGCGGTCTGTGGTGGTTGGAGGCGTCATGAAGCAAAACTGAAAGGAGGTGGTGGTGGGCGTAGTGTTGCGGTCTGTGGTGGGTGGAGGCGTCATGAAGCAAAACTGAAAGGAGGTGGTGGCTGGCGTAGCGTTGCGGTCTGTGGTGGTTGGAGGCGTCATGAAGCAAAACCATGCCAAAGTTTCCTGAACTTATGTAGGTTGCCGATTCCGGATGGAATTGATTGAAAATTATAAATAATCCGAGTTAATGTAAAATTATCACGGACATATTACATCTACTGGGGTTGTTCTTTGAGTTGTAGTTCCATCACCAAGCTCACCATAATCATTTCTCCCCCAACACTTGACTCCTCCTGTGCTCTTTAAAGCATAGGTGTGATAATAACCTGCAGATATTGTAGAGACTCCTGAAGTTAAACTTGAAACATCTACAGGGGTAGTTCTATAAGAAGTTGTAGTTCCATCACCAAGCTGACCATTCTCATTTTTTCCCCAGCATTTGACTCCTCCTGCTCTCATTAAAGCACAGGCGTGATATTTACCTGCACTGATTCTTTCAAAAATATTTTCACCCGAACAATTACCATTTCCGTCGCATTGGTCAGAAGAAGTGCAAGAATTTCCGTCGTTGCAAGGTGTTCCCCGAGGAGCAAATCTGTCTAAAGGACAATCGGGAGAGGTTCCAGAGCAAGTTTCCTCTATATCACACTCCCCAGCTGATACTCTGCAAATTGTTCCAGATGACCAGAGTGGGAAACTACAGGTATAGATTGATGTAATACACAAATTTAATGTGCACTCATGCCCATCGTCACATTCATTGTCATTATGGCATGAATATGTGCAGTCATCTTTGCAACCATCACTTTGATTGCCATTTTTCCCATCATCGCATTCCTCCCCCTCATCAACTTCTCCATTTCCACATGTAGAAGGAATTTCTATTTCAACTTCTTCAATTTCAGTTTTTTCGTAGTCATTAGAATCTCTATCATGTAATGTTTCCGTTCTATCAAATAAATCCATATCTTCCCCTACATCAGCATCTCCTTCCTTGCCCTGAAATTTGAAAATTAGTGAACAGGAGTTTAAAAGAAATGAAAAAACAAAGAAAAAAGATACCATTGAAGGGAGTAGTAAAATCAATCTATTTATCCTTATCTTCATTTCCTCTTCTATCCTTAATTTTATAATACAATTCCTTGCCTTTTTGTAAAATTATTTTTATTAATTCAGGTGAAAAGATACAGCAAACAACAAACAAGGAGCATGGAATATTAGATAGGGCTAATTGTTTTATTCCGTTCGTCTTTCCACTTTTGGATTTTATTTCGAATTTTAAAGTGGATTTTTGCCACTTTTTAATACTTTTGTAGAAGCAAACAGCCTTTAACTCCTAACTTTTGAGCCATGCCGTATTTTCCAATTGATATTGAAAATCGTTAATAGATTTGAGTATAAAAAAATTGTAAAAAAATAGGGGAACTTATAATTTACAATCACAGTGAAAAACAAAGCAGACATAATTGTGATAGGTGCAGGTAGTGTTGGTTGTCCCTTATCTTACTTCCTTGCTTCAGAAAAACTGAAAGTTGTGGTTCTGGAAAAGAATCCATCCCCAGGGCAGGGTCAAAACAAAGCAGCCATAGGAGGGGTTAGAGCTACTCATTCAGACCCAGCAAAAATAATGCTCTGCCTTGACAGCATAAGGATTTTTTCGTCATGGAAAGAAGAACATGGAGTTGACATAGGCTGGAAAAAGGGTGGTTATCTTTTTGTTGCTTTTAATGAGCGGGAAGAAAATATACTAAAAGGGCTCCTTAAAACCCAGAAATCATTTGGGTTGAATATTGACTGGGTAGAGGCTGAAACTGTTAAAAAACTCGTCCCGGGTATCAAAGAAGAGGGGTTGCGGGGAGGAAGCTACAGTCCTGATGATGGACAGGTCTCACCTCTTAAGGCTGCTGTTGCTTTCTCCATGGCTGCGCAGGAAAAAGGGGCTCAGATGTTTTTTAATGAAAGGGTCATAGAAATAAAAAGAAAGAAAACAACTTTTGAAGTTAAAACCGATAAGGAAACCTATGTTGCACCAAATATTGTTATAGCAGCAGGAGCAGAAGCAAGGGAAGTTGGTAGAATGCTCAAAGTTGAGTTACCCGTTACACCGGATAGTCACGAAGCAGGAATCACCGCACCTGTTAAACAATTTCTTGGACCCTTAATTGTTGACATAAGCCCGGGCTCCGAAGGAAAAACTGCTAATTTTTATTTCGGTCAAAATTCAGAGGGACAGATAATATTCTGCTACACCCCTTCGAAACTTTTCATTGGAACTGAAAGAGAATCAACTTCTGAATTCATGCCGGTGCTTGCAAGGAGACTTATTTCACTCCTGCCTTCAACAAAGAATCTTCTTGTCAGAAGAGTATGGAGAGGATTATATCCAATGACACCTGATGGAACAATAATTCTCGATGAGTTAAAAGAGCACCCGGGTGCATTTGTTGCAGTTGGAATGTGCGGGCAGGGAATGATGCTGGGTCCCGGTGTAGCAAGATGCCTTGCAAGTGTTATTTTGCAGGGTAATCCCACTATTGACCCTGCTTCTTATTCCTCCCTATCCCTTTACCGTGATTTTGAAACTGCAAAAAAAGAATCGCTGAAATAATAATTTTATCACCCGCCATTCGAAAAATCATTTAGGTACACATCCAATTCGATTAAAATAAAAAGGTCCTTTTGAATCTATCCAGGCTATGTCAAAAGTGTTTCCCGTCCATACCACAACTGGATGACCCGGGCTAACATTTTTATCGGTTATCCTTAACTCATCTCCAATTCTTGAACCTGACCGGGAAATACGACCAAAATAGACATAGTTATGGTCAGCCAGTTTCTTTAACCAGACCATGGCATATTCACTACCTGTCCAGACAAGTGCAGGTGAAAAAGAATCCTCAAAACTATCCGTTACTCTTATATTTTCCCCTATCTTATCCCCATTTGAATCAACACGGGTTAAATAAATAACTCTATTAGTCCCCTTATTTTCAACCCAGAGAATAGCAAATTCATTTCCAGTCCAGACTATTGAGGGAAACTCACCAATCATGGAAGAATCTTGCATCTTTAAAGGCTTTCCAATTTTTGAACCAGAAGCACTCAGGCGAAGAAAATAAATTCCTGAATTTCCTTTATTGAGCCATGTTATTCCATACTCACTACCTGTCCATGCTATGGAAAATGAATTTTTGCACGAAGCAGAATTACTTACTATTGTATCTTTTCCCTTTTTTGAACCAGAAAAAGAATATCGAGAAAAATTAAGAACGCATCTTCCATCATTTTCTCCTCTTAAATCACTCCACACAACGCCAATTTCATTACCTGTCGAAAGAGCCACAAAAGACTTTACCTCATGACTTTTATTTTCCTTTATTATCTTTTTTTTATTCTCAACAGAGATAAAATGATTTTTCAAAGGAGCAAAATAGATATTTCCATATTCAAGCCATAACATACTTAAAAAATCCTTAGTAAACACAGGTACGGGATTTTCTGCGTTATACCGACGCCCATAAAACTCTCCCCCCGCTTCTGATGCAAAAACAGTGTGTTCTTTAGCAGAAATAGGATCCATTATCGTATAGTGGATATTTTTTATTTGTGCCCGCCCAAAACCTATTCCATGCTTATCTTCTTTGCAAAATTCCTGTGTCCCGGTAATAGCAATATATGCTATTATGGTTTCTTTCCCTGTCCATATAATTGTTAGGTTACCTGTTACTGGATAATTTTTAGGGAAAATTTTTATGTTTTCTCCCATTTTTATATATGAGAGTTTACCATCAGGAGGGCAATCGGGAGATTTCCCGGTGCAATATTCTATCGCATCACAAAGGTCTGCCTGTGGTCTGCAAATAGTTGTCTCAGGTAAAAATTTGTCAGGAGGGCAATCATTTAATGAGCCACTACTATATTCAGCGACATCGCAGACTCCCGCTTTTGGTCTGCACTCATAAGTTTTTTGCTGGTTGGAATTAATTTTCTGTGCTGTTTTTGTGTAAGGTTTTTCTTTAAATCTTGCGCACTTATTGAAACCTAAAAACATAGAAAATATCAAAACTATCATACAAAAAATAAAAATGTTTTTTGATTTAACATCCATAGTTAAATTGTATAAGATACCCTTCATATTAATACTTCAAATTTTAAAAAATCGAACTCTTGAATTCCATACCGTGGATTTTATTTGCAATTCATTAACAAACTAAAAAGAAAAAATCAAACTAACTTTTTAGCGGTTTCAAAACCGAGGGTTAATGCTCCAATATCCGCCATAACCCTTTTGGGAGGAGAAATGTCCTGAATGACACTGCGCAAAATGTCAAATGAAAAGGGAAAGACTCCTGCTCCCACCATAAAACCGAGCATAACTAACTGGGCTGATTTCCTGTTTCCTGCTTTTTCAGCCAGACCTGTTGCATTTAAAGTGTAAAGCAATGAAGTCCTTTTGCTTATTTTTTCAATTATCCACCCAATATCAGGATATTTTTCACCTTTTGAGGTTAATGTAAAAGGAGTGATTTCACTTAAATTTATGAAAACTATGCAACCATTTTTACCAAACTGCAAGGAGCGAAGTGTTTCAAGAGGTTCCAGACCAGCAATAATATCTGCTTCCCCCTCATCTATTTTAGGACTTCTTAAATTTCCCATAATAATCTGATTTGTTACCATTCCACCTCTTTGAGCCATGCCATGTAGAGCGCTTACAGTAACCTGGATACCGCTTCTGAGAGCTGACTCCCCAATAATACTGGCAGCAGTCAAAGTCCCCTGACCACCAACTCCCGCAAGATGTATCCGCAGACTTCCATTTTTTGCAATTGCAATTTCGGAAGATGAAAATGCAGAATTCCGGATTTTATTTGCATGGGCATTTACTATTTCAATTGCTTCCTTTGAAGTTTCTGCTACAACTTTTTTAACAATTGCTCCATTAGGGCAAACCGATGAGCATACTCCGCAACCATTGCACAGACTTTCGTCTATTTGCATTTTCCCATTTTCGCTCATCCTGAATGCCCCGCAACCAAAAACAGCAATACAGGAGTTGCAAAGGGCGCAATCTCCACAGGCAAGGCACCTTTGAGCCTCCCTCCAGAACAAATCTCTATCGTATTTTCCATGAACCTCATCAAAATTTTTTTCTAACTTCTCAACAATTTTTGAAGGGACTTCGACTCTTTCTGCTTTTTCTACTCCTTTTAAAAGAGAAGGGGCAATTCTCGTCTTTGAGCTTCCCTTTAGAGCAATCCCGGGATAAAGAGGAGGAGCATCGCCTTTTCTCAAAAATGAATCTATCCCCCATGCTCCTCTTCTTCCACCGGCAATCGCTTCAACCACTGTTGCCGGGCCAGTTAGAACATCCCCACCTGCAAACAAATTGCTTGAGCCGATTCTTAAAGTCAGGGGTTCTATTTCCTGTATTTTTCCACCCCCAATTTGCCCGGTTGCAAAAACTACTGTTTTTGCCTCAATTTCAAATCCGCTACCAGATACTAAAATCGGTCTGGCTCTTTCTGTTTCGTCAATTTCACCTTTAATTGTCTTATTGAATTGGACTTTTAAAACCCCTTTTCCATCTCTCACTATCTTTACAGGAGCAGCTCTAAAAATAAATTCAACTCCTTCTTTCTCTGCTTCCCTGATTTCCTGCAAACCTGCCGGCATCTCTTCCCTGCTTCTTCTATAAACCACTGTCACCTTCGACCCGCCCAGTCTAAGGGCAGTTCTTGCAGAATCCATTGCAGCATCACCACCACCAATAACTATAACATTTCCCTCGACTTGTTCAAGTCTATTTTCGGCAACAAATTTCATGAATTTTATTGCATCCCAAATCCCTTTTTCGTCTATTCCCTCAATGTCAGGAAGAAATCCGCTTCCCGCCCCCGTAGCAAGAAAAACTGCAGAAAATTTCGACTTCAAATCCTCAATCTTTAAATCTTTTCCAATCTCCACACCTTTTTGAATGGCAACGCCAGATGCAATTATCTCTTCAATATCCTTTTCAAGAACATCCTCAGGTAATCTGAACCTCGGAATACCGTACCTGAGAAGTCCTCCCAATTCTACCTCTTTTTCAAAAATTGTAACATCATATCCCCTCATGCGAAGTTCCCATGCTGCTGACAGCCCTGCAGGTCCGCTACCAATAACCGCAACTAAAGTTTCGTGAAATTTCACTTCACCCAACATGGATTCCAAAAACTTTCTTTTCTGGCTATCAGATATTTCATCAAGGACGAATCTTTTAAGGTCATTTATTGCCACAGCATCATCCAGGTCTTTTCTTACACAACTATTTTCGCATGGTCTTGGACATATTCTCGATAATACGGCAGGAAGGGGGAGAGCTCTTCGAATGATCCTGTAGGCAGATTCCATATCACCAGCAAGGCACTGCGTAATAAATCCCTGTATGCATAAACCTGCAGGGCAGGCTTCAGAACATGGAGCCCTTCCCCGAGGTATCAACTCCTGAATGTTTGAAACGATTCTCCTACGGGCTCTCGAAAGTGAAAAACTACTTGATACATTCTCACCACACGCAGGTTCCTTTCCGGAAATTCCGCACACCCTGCACCTATCCTCTTTAACTGTATAAATTTCCTCTTTTTCACCTTTAACGACAAAAGGGCATGGGTGTTTTGAGATTATTACACTAACCCCTTTTTTATTATAAAATTCCCTTATAACCCTGTTTGTAAGCGAAACATCCATTGGGTCTACAACCGCAACATTTTCTACTCCGCACGCTTTAACAATCCCTTCTATGGAAAATGATCCTTTTAAATCGGAGGGGCTTGGTTGATGCCCGGTCATGGCTGTTGCTTCGTTATCGAGTATAACAATTAAAATGTCATGCTTACTCATCACAGCATTTAACAATCCGGTTATTCCAGAATGAAAGAATGTTGAATCACCAATAAAAGCAATTACCTTTTTTCGAGTCGCAATTGATACTCCCATACCACCACTTATGCTCGTCCCCATTGCAAGAAGCATATCAGCCATTCTGAAAGGCGGGTCACCCCCAAGTGTGTAGCAACCTATATCGTTAATAAAGATGTCATTTTCTTCATCACATACGAGTTTTAGCATTAAAAAACTTGCTCTGTGAGGACAACCAGGACAGAGAATTGGTGGTCTTGATGCAAGGGGCTGTTCAAATACCTGTGTCGGATTTGAAGTACTTTCAGATGAAATACCTTTCCCGACAATAACTTTATTTGAAAGCTCCCTTCTTATTGCTTCCCTTACAAGATTCGGAGAAAGTTCCCCTGCTAAAGGTATTTTCCCGTCTTCTTTTCCGCTAACTTTTTTTGTTATCTGTTTATCAAACAGAATCCTTTTTATAGAATCCTCAAGGAATGGTTCCAGCTCTTCTACAACAAGTATTTTTTCGACACCTTTAAGAGCATTAACAATATACTCATCATTAAGTGGATAGGGAATACCAATTTTAAGTAAAACTACATCATCTCGAATTCCTAACTCCTCTATTGCATCGATTGCATAAAGGTAACTTACACCTGTGGTGACAATAGCAAGTTTATTTCCATCTCCCTCGACTCTGTTAAATTTTCTGCAATCCAAATCAGTAATAACGAATTTAATTCTTTCTATCAAATCCTCACTGAGTTTCCTTGCAGTTGCAGGTACGGGGACAAATCTACTTTGATGTTTCTGAAAACCTTTGCTTCCCCTTTTGTTTACTATCTCTCCAACCTCCACAATTCCCTGTACATGGCTGACCCGGGTGGTTGGTATCATAAGAATCGGTAATTTCCATCGTTCAGAAAGTTCGAATGCAATCTTCGTCATTTCATACGCTTCAGCAGGATAAGAAGGAACAAATGCAGGCACTTTCGCCATCCTTGCCATAAATCTATGGTCCTGCTCATTAGGGGAGGTATGACATCCAGGTTCTCCGGCACTAATGACTACAAGTCCCCCAGCTGTCCCGGTATACGCGGCAGTTACAAAAGGGTCTGCTGCTACATTCAAACCCAGATGCTTCATTGATGCTATCGCTCTCACTCCACCAAAACTTGCACCATAAGCCACTTCAAAGGCCACTTTTTCATTGATGGAATATTCGAAATAAATTCCAAGTCTCGATGCAATTTTACTGAATGTGTCTCCAATTTCCGAGGCTGGCGTTCCTGGATAACCCGTAGCAACTCTGACACCTGCCTCAATTGCTCCCCTAACTATTGCTTCATTTCCGAGAAGAAGTACCTTTTCTCCCTTGAGGGCATCTACAATTTTGTTTTTCGAATCCAAAGTGCTAAAATATATAGTATTTGATTTTCAAGGAAGCAACCGTTTTTTTGCATTTTAAAACTTTCAGAAGGAAATCATCAATTCACTATGTTTTGCTCTTTTCTTCAATTTTTGCAAGAAGTTGGGTAAGCAGGGGGTTTTCCCCTTCATATTGAATAGCCAGTTTCAAGCTCAGCTTTGCCTGAGATAGTTTCCCGCTTTCAAAATACTCTTTTGCAGATTTGTAGTAATTTTTACCTGCCTCCGTAGTAAGAGAATCGAATTCAGTTTTTGGTTTCAAAGTTAACCTGTCCATAACAACAAGCCTTTTTTTCCCTTCAGCCAGCCCTTCATCGTACGCTTTTCGTAATTTTGGGTCGGAAAGAATTCGATATCCCTCCGCCACTCTTTTAAAAATCTGAATTGCCTGTGATTTAACAGGTTCCGGAAAGTTCCTCACTTTGTCCGGATGGAGTATTCTTGCACGAGCATAATATGCCTTTCTAATTGTTTCTAAATCTGCATCTCTAGGAACAGAAAGAATTCTATAGTAGTCTGATTCATCCAGAACTTTATAAGCTCTCTCTATCTTTTTTGCTATTTCGTCAAAATCAGCCATTTTAAGTTCCAAAGAGAGTAAGGCGAGCCTTCTGCTGAGTTTGTGTCTCAAGATTTTTTGCTGATATTTCCAGAATCCCATCAACTGATATATCGAATGTTACCTCAATTTTTACTTCACCACGAGGAGCAGGTCTTATATCGAGGAGTTCTATAACACCTAATTCATGATTTTCACTTGCAATCTTAGATTCCCCCTCTAAAATCCTCACCACAACTCTATCCTGAAAATCCCTACTTGTAGTGAAAACATGGGCTTGCTCAAGGGGGAGAGGAGTGTTCTTTTTAACTATGACCTCTACAAAACCTCCTACTGTTTCAATTCCAAGTGTGGAAGGAGTTACATCAAGTAACACGGGAGCTTTTAAACCTGCTCTTCTTTCCTCTTCCTGTGGAATCCTCCCAGCAGAAGAAACACTTACACCGGCAGATGCGATGCCTGCCGTCTCTATCATCTTTCGGGTGTGCTGCTGCTCCCTCATCTGTTTAAGCACATCCCCTGAAATATATTGCTGATTTATTGATTCAGGTGTAACTGTGGGGGCTGCAAAACCCTTTTTAGGGGATATCACTTGAATATCAGGTATTTCAACATCCCTGTCGTCAACTTCCTCCGCTTCTTCCAGTTCTTTCGCTTCTTCCGCTTCCACCGCTTCTTCTGATTCCACCGATTCCACCGCTTCTTCTGCTCCTCCTTCTTCCTCTTCTTCTCTCAATTCATGGTCAAGAGATTCAATCTCATCAAGATTAGGTAAGGGTTTGTGCATTTCTTGCTGAAGTGGAACTGGAACAGGTAAATCCGCTTTCAAATTTGGAACATCAAGTGAAAACATACTCTCGGGTGGTTTTTCCGGTTCTTCAGGGGGTGGGGATAAAGGGGGGATTGATTTGCGGACAAAAAAGTTTGTGGGCTCTTCACCAAAAGGCAGTGTTTTTTTATCCTTTACTTTCGGTAAATCAGGTTCTAAAGGAATCCCAGATTCATCTGCTGAGGGTAGTGAAGGTGGTATGGAAGGTGGCACCGATTTTTTCACAAAAAACTGAGTTGGTTCGCCAGCAATTAAATCACCTTTATCTTCCTTAACTGGAACTGGTAATGGGATTGAAGGGACCGGCTTTGGTTTTGGCTTTGGAATTACTGCACCAGGCATTCCTTCAATTGTTCTTGAAGGCTGACTTGATTCTAAACTCTGCATTTCAAACATCTGTTGTTCATTTTTTTCTGAATATAAACTCCTTTTGCTTAGTGTTGGCAGTAGTTCCTTTTCTTCTGCAGGGAAAACCATATCCCCACCTGCAAGAGAAAAAGCCTGAATCGAAGCCCCTATCGAAACCACCACATCCGGTTGAATTTTATCGAGAGGGGGACGACCAAAAAAGTCCTCAACCATTTTTCTAATATAAGGAATTCTCGTTGTTCCACCAACGAGAACAACTTTATCTACTTCACTTATTTTTATTCCCGCTGACCTAATCGCTTCCCTGCAAACATCAAACGACCTTTCAGCAAGTTTTACTGTAAGATTCTTAAACTTCTCTCTGTTAAGTTCATAGTTAAAAGGTTTGAGCGGTTTTCCATCGTCGGTTGTTATGTGTCTGTCTTCGAATGCAGTAACAATCCAGTCGGACAACTGGCATTTCATTCGTTCCGCTCCAAACAAAAAACGCTGTAATATTCTTGAATTTTGTGAAGGAGAAAAACCATATTCTTCTTCAAATTTTGAAAGCATATCCTTTAAAATAGCCCTGTCTATATCATCCCCACCAAGCATCGTATCTCCGGCAGTGGATAAAACCTCAAAGACAGGGTCTTCGAGTCTTAAAATTGTTATATCAAAAGTCCCACCTCCAAAATCATAAACTGCAACGATTTCTTTTTCTGTCTTACCCAAACCATAAGCAAGTGCTGCTGCCGTTGGTTCGTTAAATATCCTCATTACTTCGAACCCGGCAAATTCACCTGCCTGCTTTGTTGCTTTTCTCTGGGATTCATTAAAATTAGCAGGAACGGTGATGACCGCTTTTTGTACGGGTTGTCCTGTTGAATTTTCCGCCATTTCTTTAAGATGCTTCAAAACATACCCGGATAGTTGGTATGCAGGTATCTTCTTTCCCCTTGTAACGGCAATGGGGATTCCGTTTGGTCCACACTCAAGCACGAAAGGGTATTGAGATGCGGCCCATTTAACATCGTCCCTTTGCATATCCCTTCCAATAAACCGCTTTATTGAATAAAAGGTGTTTTCCATATCTGTCAGCATTCGCTGTCTGGCTTTTTGCCCAATGATAATCTCTCCGGTTTCAGTAAAAGAAATAACGGAAGGTACTATGCCAGACCCATTTTCATCTCTTATTAACCTGGGATGGCCTTCTGGCCAGCATGTTGAAATCGTTGAATTTGTTGTTCCAAGGTCTATGCCTACTGAAACTTCCTTCATTAACTCACCTCTTTATCATATATCATATAATATAATAGATTGACCTAATTTTAAAGATTTTATTGTTTTAAATACAAATAATAAATGCCAAAAAAGTAATAAAAAAATGATACCATATACCATTAAATTTAATTCATGGAGGAAGAGTGGCAGGAATTGGCTCTATAAAATCATTTTGAGGAGATATTGGTGGGGGAACCCCTTCTACAATAATAGTGGTACTGCTAACAAGCCCTAATGTAATAAGTGCTACGAAAAAACTCGTGGCATCGAGTGAAACTTTTACTTTGACTATTCTGTAGCCAGAGGGTAACTTTTTAATGATTTCATCGGTAGAGTTTTTTCCAAGAGGAAGTAACCCCCAGAACATGTACCATGATTTACTTTTAACCCTTACCCAGGTTAGTTGATGAGAAGCGCCAAGAATGTATTGTCCCCTTTCATTCGGAGCAGAAATGTAAGTAGTAAAACACCCATCAAAAAAAAGAACGCACTGGAGGATAATAAAAAATAGAAAGGAGGGTGTGGAAAATTCTATTTTATTTCCAACTTTCCACCCCCTCCCATACTTACCACCAATAGCTCTTTTTCCGTATCCCATGACCAGCAATCTGTACAATTCCTTTCATATACAAACATAAAATCATCGTTAGATTCAAGCAAAATTCCATTTCTTGTGATAGTCGAGGGTTTTTCCAGGGTTAATGTGTCGGAATTTCTCCAATCCAGTTCAACTATAAATTGTTTAAACCAATCTCCGGAAAAAATTTCGATTGCAATGCTTTCCGGTTCGGTTAGAACAGAAGAAGTTATAATAGTGCCGTCAAAAAGCTCAAAATCTGTACTTTCACTTTCATTCGTGATGATGTGAAGATATAGAATATCTTTTCGGTCATCAAGTGTAATCACATCAGGTTCGTTTGCATCAGTAAATGTATCAATATCCTCTGAAAGCATGGGAATAATGGACCCTTTTGCTATAAAAAGAGGAAGTGTATCGAGAGGCGCTTCAATGGTTTCAACGGTCCCCCCTTCCATTGATTGTGATGTCCACCAGTTGACCCATGTTCCAGCGGGGAAAAGAACTTCTCTTGAAACTGCTCCTTCTTCGTAAACAGGGGCTACAAGTAAATTTTTTCCTATAATATATTCATCCCATCTGAGGTGCGCTTCAGCAAATGAGGGATCAAACATACCTATTGGAACAATGGGTGGTGTCCCTTCTATGCTTGCCTTTTTTGCAAGAGTATAAAATAAGGGGAAAAGCCGGGTGTGCAATTTTGCATATTTCCTGTAGATTTCAATTGCCATAGGGTCATAGAGATCTGAATCCCATGGATTGTGGCTGCTACCCCCTCCCCCAAGTTGCATTATTGGTGTCAGAGCAGTATGCTGAGCCCATCTTATAAGAACTTCAGTTGATGGAGCGCCTCCCCTATAACCTCCTGTATCTGAACCAAAATTCGGAAAGCCGCTTACGGAAAGATTTTGTAATGCACATATTGCGGCTGGAAGCCCGCCTACAGCACCAACCCCTTCCTTTTCAGGTTCTGGTTCCCCGTGCTGGCTAAAATTATTATCAAGGTCGCCTGGCCATATTGCATCAACATATTTTTGCCCACCATAAGTGGAAGAACGACCTATTATAAAACAATCTCCATTGTCTTCGAGGCACTTTTCCCTGTAGGTTTTGTGATAAAGAACACTGTAGAGCTTATGCATTGTCTGTTCATCGGACCCATCATAGAAAAAAAATCCCGGACGGGCTCCGAGAAGACCTGGAACTATCTCTTCTCCATAATCGAGTTTAAAACCGGTTATCCCGAGAGATGTAACTCTATGGATGAGGTTTTTCCAGAATAAAACTGCATCCGGATTGGTAAAATCTATACGCCCCCCGGTAAAATCATTCTTCCATGGCATAATGTAAGATTTATTACTGATATTCTTTACAAAATAACCAGATTCATCAGCCTGTTCAAAAAGCCCCCCTGTGTCGCTCCACATTCCTTCCCTAACCTGGGAATCATCAGAATTATCGAGGTAAGGTGTTGACCAGACGATAACCTTAAAACCAAGATTGAAAACGCTACTTAGCATATTCTCCGTCTCTGGAAATTGAACTTCGTTAAAAACGAAGGTGTTATAAGCAGTCTGCCACGGATTGTCTATCCATAGAGTTGTCGTGGGAATATCATGTAGACGCAATGCCCGTGCATCTTCGAGAAAAGCACTGCCATCTGGCAATTCGTTACGCCATTGCATTGGTGCAAATGCCCAGACCGGGGGAAGAACTGCAGGACCCGTTAATTTCCCATATCTTGTCGCCACCTCAATCGGATTTTTTCCTGTGATAAGATACCAGGAAAGGGTATCCCATACCGAATAAGTCACAGAAACTGCACCAGAATCGGATGAATCCATATCAAAAAAAGATGGATGTGGATCATCGAAAAACACACCATAGTTCAAGGTAGATACAAAAAATGGAACAGGAACATGCACTTCATTTATTCCAGAAGCAATTTTACCGCTTATGTCTGTAAACATTTCATAAGAACTACCGCGAGCATCTGTTTTATCAAATCTTTCACCGAGTCCATAAAAGTGCTCATTTGCGGACGCAGAAAAATTAGTTCTAAAATAACCAATACCAGCAGGTTCTATTACTTTTGCCATAAATCTAAACCCAACTTCCACATCATGGGTGACATCGATGAGCAATTCCTTACCCACATCCCGGGTTATTTCAATATGGAGCCTCACCCCTCCTTGTATTTCTTCTTTTTCTTTTACATTACCTGCACAACTCCATTTTGCCCCATAGGGGGCTTCCTGAGTATTACTTGGGTCATAAAAATGATAACTTTTGAGCGAATCATAAACCCCAAAACAGAGAAACGAACTCTGACCCTGACCCTCCTTAACATGGGTAGAAAAAATCAATTCTCCGTAGTTATTTGAAAAAGTAAAACCGATAGGTTGAGTCTCAACATGAAGAGTTCCATTTTCATCAGCTAAATCAAATTCTTTCTCATAATACTGACCACACTTTAAAAATAAGCACAGGAATATACTTAAAAAACTTAAAAAAATGCCATCTCTCGCAAACCTGATAATCCGAATATGGTTTTTACTAATGTATTTCTTCATTACTTTACTAACTCCATCTGTACTGTTATGTGAATCATTGAATTTTTTACCATTTTATTTGCTTTTAGTCTTTATTTACTTGAAAAAACAAAGTTCAAATATTAATAATTTAACTAATTTAACATTTTAATTAAATGTTTTTTACTAATCAAATTTATCCTTTATTTTAACGCTGGAGTAATTTTGATTATTAAATACAAAAGAAAAACTTTAATTGGCTGTCTGTTTGACCTCGATGGAACTATTATTGATTCACACAGAATGGGAGTGAGATCAATGGAATTTGCATTTTCTGCACTTTATGGATGGGATAAACCGCTTGAAGGTGTTCTTATCGCAGGAAGAACAGATAGAAGAATTTTCCGGGATGTCTACATAAAATTTTGTAAAAAATTACCCCCATCGCAAATATGGGAAAAAGAAGTTAAAAGATTTGAAAAAAGGTATACTCAACATTTGAAAGAACTTCTCACATCAACACCAGCGTCGCCCTTACCCGGGTTCCCAGAAATTCTCTCCGAAATTGTTACATATACAGGAATGAAACCGGGACTTGCTACTGGAAATTTCAAAAGAGGGGCAAAGGCGAAATTACTTGCAGCAGGCATACCTTTATCACTTTTCGGCTTCGGTAGTTTTGGATGTGAAACAGAAAACAGGGCTGACCTTGTAAAACTTGCGGCTGGAAGGGCCAGTGCAATTACTAATTGTGAAATACAATTCGTTGTAATTGGAGACACTCCAGAAGATTTGAATGCAGCAAGAGAAGCGGGGTTTAAATGCGCTTTAATCGCTACAGGGCCATATTCAATCCACGAACTCGAAGAACTCAACCCTGATTTTCTTATCGAAAATCTTTCTAACCCCCAAAAATTTTTCGAATGGGTTTCAGAAATAAGCGAAACCTCTGAATCCCTCTGAATCCGACCCATGTTAATGCAACTTTATCTCTTCTCCCTTCCCCTCTTCTTCTTCTTTCTTTTTCCCCTACTTCTTTTTTTTCCCCTCCCTTTTTTTCCCCTCCCAGGTTAAACTCTCTCTTTCCCCTCTCAGGTTAAACTACCACTAGTACTGTTCCAGCCAAATTCGGTAACAGTTTTAAGATGGGGAGAATTGCATAACATATCCCTTTTTTTTTACTACGGCATTCCCTGAAATACTGTAACCAAACTTCGATGGCATGGTAATAGTTAGTCATATTCCCAGGTTAAGTTATTTTATTTGCTGTTATGTTATTTTTATTTTCATATTTGAACACAAGTTGCACTAAAGATTTACTATTTTTTTGCAATATTTTAAGATGATAATGGCAAAACAAAGACCTTTTAAATTCACCGTATCATTAACTCGTTAGAAATTGTCTACATATAACAAAGAGAATAAAAACATTACGGTTAGTCTTTAAAATTTTTTCTGAATCATTCAAAACTATTCGGTAAATTTAACTACTTTTTACGCCCAGGGTCTACATTTAACACCCATGAATCTCTTCATCCAGTATGTCCCAGGGGGAAAAAGCACTTCCCTGTTACCCGCTCTGAACTCACCCAATGCTATTTTATACT
>Ga0078972_1003482_pt1 | contig 47010 bp, 45 predicted proteins | sample YelNatPaOPGAMG01_FD_67568 | JGI IMG/M metagenome (GOLD analysis project Ga0078972, IMG submission 67568) | Hot spring thermophilic microbial communities from Obsidian Pool, Yellowstone National Park, USA - OP-RAMG-01 (SPADES assembly) (version 2) | ecosystem: Environmental > Aquatic > Thermal... | reverse complement strand
CGAAAGCCCCGTCCCCCCGGCCCACTAAAGGGTTGGGGGGGGTGTGGGGGGAGGGCAGGGAGCCGCCGCTCCCTGGCCCTCCCCCCCACGGAAAAATCATTATTCTCTTTGCAGAGCACAGGGCATAATCGGTTTAAAGATAATAAGGGTCTAACCTCTTTTATTATTAATATCAATATATTATCATTTCATAACAAAGATGATCAGGCAAATTACAGGGTAGTGTCAACTTTCCTGGGTGAATTTTTTGAGGAAGGGCAGATTCAGGCGCACCTTGCCGGCTGGTGGATCTGGCTTCCCGAAAGGTGCCGGTGGCCTATGGCCGGATGGAGGTTCCCTGCCTGAAGAGGGGGGCTTTGAACAGCTTCTGGGGCGGGATCTGGCTTTTGCCGGGGTCCAGGTCCGGGTGAGCCAGCCGGGGGGGGCCCCCGCCAGGTACCTTGATGCTCTTCTGCCACTACGCGTAGCCTTGAGCGACGAGCGCAAGGAAGAGCTGGTGAAGCCGGGGATCCAGGGCTTGGCGCTTCTCCTGATCACAGGAGTGGCGGTCGTAGACCGCAATGACGCCCCGCTCCACATGATTCAGGATTTTTGACAAGGGAAGGGCTGAAGCAAAGTTTCGTTAGTTGGCCGCCATCCAGCACGCGTCCTGGTGAGACCTTAAGTGCGGTGTTGGGTTTTGGGGTGGGACATTCCGTCTTCCCGCCCGGTCACGGCGCTTTTTGACTGCAGGGATGGCAGAGCAGACAGAGGTCGTCTCCCCGGGCGGCGGGGTGCAGGTGGCGGGTGGAGGTGCGGCACTGGTCGCACACCAGGGGGTCCAGACTCTGGGTCAGGGGATTCCAGATGACGCTCAGGGAGCGGGAGGTTCGGTGCCGCCTGAGCTCCAGGAGGAGTTGCACCACCTCCACCAGAAGGCGCACCGCGGCCGCCGGGGAGATGGCCACCCGCACCTGATATTTCTGCTCCAGGTCGGCGATCTTGCGGGCCACTTCCTCCGGCAGGGCGTCGATCTTGGCCTGGCGCTCCCGGCGCTGGGCCTCGGTGAGCAGGGGGTGCGCCAGGCCTGCCCTCATCTCCCTGGCGAGGGCCAGGTAATATTCCCGGGTGTTTTTGACCTCCCGGCTGAGTCGCCGCTGCATACTGGCGAGGAAGGGCTTCAGGTCAGCAACCACCAGAGTGCGGGCGTTTTTGAAGGCGCCCTCCAGGGCCGTCTCCAGTTCGTCCCGGAACAGGGCCGGAAGCCCTCCCGCCGGGTAAAAGCGGGGCTGACTTTCATCCCAAAGGTCAGCCAGAGCCGGAATCACCGCGCCGCTGGCCTCATGCACCCCGAATTGCACCAGGCCTTCCTTGCGCTCGTCACTTAAGGCCACGTAATGGCACCAGAGGATCATGTAGGTGGTACGGGTCTGGGCCCGGCTGCTCACCCTTACCTGGCTCCCGGCAAAGGCCAGATCCCGGGCCAGGAGCTGTTCAAAGCCAGCCTTTTTGAGATAGGGGACCTCCACATGGGCATAGGCCACCGGCACCTCCCGGCGGGCCAACCCCACCAGCCGGTCCAGGAGGGGGCTCCCATAGAGCAGGGGCGCGGCCTCGGATCCGAAGCGGGTCTCCTCGGGCACCTCCAGTTCCTGAGCCAGGGCCGGGGGCATCAGGGCCAAGAGGCCTTCGGCTCCCGGTTCGATGAGGCCGCCGTGCCGCTCCAGCACCCGGGCGGCAAAGGCCAGCAACTCGGGATCGGACAGGTTCGCTGTTTGCATGCCGTTGACCGTATGGTTCCACGTCTACTTGAGGGATAACCCTACCAGATTTTTTGCATTCATGGGAGAAGGAGTGAGGGGGAAGGTCAAAAAAAGGGAAAGGGAGGCGTGCCGGCGGAGCCAAGGGATGGCGGCTGTGAATAAACCAACCCCATCACGCGGCCAGGCGTTTTTTCAGTTTTTCGCTGATCGCGTCGAGGCGACCGTCCAATTCCTCCCGGACTGCGTCAATGCGGCGGCTTTGGTCCAGCAAATGGGCGTTGAGATCGCCCAGCCGCTTCTTGGCAAGCGCCTGGACAGCCTTCAGTTCTCCCATTTCCTGCTTGAGGATTTGCAGCTCCGGCAGCACCAGCTCCTTCAGGGCGGCCAGAACGGCTTCTTTCACGGACAGTGAGGAAGCCCCCGCGAAACTTTTTTCAAATTCTATGACAATCAAGGCCTTACGTCAAGGGAGAGCTGATTGCCCGCCTGCCAGGGAATTGCCGGTAAACCAGGTATCATGAACCCACACCGCTGGACGTGTTACCAAAAGTCATACCCCAAAATCTTCCTGGAACAATTTCTCATCCAGTTCCTTGCTCTTCTCATACGCGGTTCGGGCCTGCCGGAGCCGTTGGGCCAGGACCTCAAAGGCCTGTCGCCGCTGATCCTCCTCAGGGTGCTTGATCCAGATGTCGTACACCAGGTCGCTGAATTCCTCTTCGCCCTCAAGCCGTCCCAGGACCATGTCGATTTCCCCGACCACCAGTTCGAACAGGTTGATTTTTTTGTCCAGGACTTCCAGGATATGGTCTTCGATGCTCCCGGCGGTGCAGAAATTATAAACCTGGACCTCCTTTTCCTGGCCGATGCGGTGCAGCCGGCCAATACGCTGCTCAATTTCCATAGGATTCCAGGGAAGGTCGAAGTTGAGCATCACATGGCAAAATTGCAGGTTGTGACCCTCGCCGCCGGTACCGGTGGCCAGGAGCACGGGGCAGCCCTCCCGGAAGGTCGTGAGGGCCGCCTGCTTCTGGGCCGGGGTCAGTCCCCCCTGATAGATGGCGTGAGGAATGCGGTACTCCGTCAGGGCTTGCGCCAGGTATTCCAGGGAGGCCAGGTAGTTGACAAACAGAATTTTCTGCTCGGGGGAGGCCCTGAGAAACTCCACCACCTTCTCGACCTTGGCGCTCCGGCGCACAGCCCGGCCCAGGGCCATGAGCTCGCCTATCCCGCTCCCGAGGCCGTCCCGCTGGCGCTCATGCAGCCGCTCCAGCATCCGCAAGGCTGCGGCCGGGGAGGAGCCGGCGGCCTGGAGAAGCTGACGCCAGGCCAGCTTGTCGCCTCCCCGGATGTCGGGGCGGACGGCCTGGACGGTGACCATCCGGCTGACGGCCTGGTAAAACTCCCCTTCCGCCGGGGTGGGGGCCAGACGCACCGTCCGGGCAAAGCGGGGCGGCAGCTTCAGTTGGGTGGCGGCGCGGGTGTTCCGCACCATCACCTCTTTTAAGAGTTGCCGCAGTTTTTCCCGGTTCAGAGGGTCGGTGGGGTTGCCCCGGGCGATGAATTCGGCCTTGAAGGCCTTTTGCGTCTTCAGATGGCCGGGGCGCAACAGGGTCACCAGGTTGTACAGCTCCTCCAGGCTGTTCTGCACCGGGGTGGCAGTGAGCATCAACAGAAAGGTCTTTTGCAGGGCATTGACCAGCTTCCAGTTCTGGGTGGCCCGGTTTTTCAGGTGGTGCGCCTCGTCCACCACCACCAGGTCATAGGACCGGGAGGTCACCGCGGCAAAGTGCCGTTTGCTCCGGACGGTTTGGAGGGAGGCCAGGATGAAGGGCTCGGCCCAGAAGGCCGCCGGGTTCATGCGGAACAGTTCCTCCTGGGTGGACACAAAGGGAATTCCGAATTTTCCCGCCAACTCTTCCTGCCATTGGGACACCAGGGAGCTGGGGGCCAGGACCAGGGCGGTCTTGACCAGCCCCCTGAGGAGGTATTCCTTCAGGATAAGGCCGGCTTCAATGGTCTTGCCCAGCCCCACTTCGTCGGCCAGGATGGCTCGCCCCCGAAAGTCTTTCATAACCTTGCGGGCTGTGTCTTCCTGGTGCCAGAGGGAACGCACGTCCTTCAGGGTGGGCAGGCAGAGGAGCTGGTCAAAGGAGGTGCGGAAAGATAAACGGTAAGCGTCCAGGGCCAAGACCACCGCCTCGGGGTCGGCTTGGCGCCGACTCTGGACGGCCGTGAGGAGCGGGGCCGGCTCCGTTGCAAAGACGATTTTCAGGTCCGGCAGGGGTTCCGGCAGGGCGGCGGGCAAAGGCGCAGGGGCAGCCGCCGGGGTTGCCTGCCGGCGCAAGGTTGTGGCCTTTTTTCCGGGGACGGCTTTTTTTCCCGGAGACGGCACCGCGTTGGCCCGGCCTTGAGACTTTGCAGCCGGGGGAAGCGGGGGAGCTTTATCCCTGGCCGGCGGCCGGCGTCCGGTGGCCTGGGGTTGTGGCGACAAAGGCGCAGAAGGCTCACGGCTGGAAACACCGGAATCGTGAGCCGCCGGTTTTTGCTTTCGAGGCAGTACCGGGATGGGTTTCTGGGAAGAGGTCGCCGGCACCGGCTGGCTGGCTTTCCCCGGGTTGAGCTTCAGGGGCTGCAGCGCCAAGTCCACGGTCTTCACCCGTGGCCTTGAAGGTGGAGGGGCTGGAGTCCCAGGGGGTGAGGCTTTTTCCAGCATCAACTGGGCCAGCCGTAGACCTTGTTGGGCCTCCTTCAGCCTGGCTTTGGTGAAGCGCCCTTTGAGGCCGGGCTTTCCCCCAGCGGCGTCTTCCAGGAGAAATCCGTAGACCTCTGCCGCCAGGGCGTAATCCAGGTTGGCCAGGGCCACCCTTCCCAACAGAAGGTACCCCTCCCGGTCCGCCAGGATGCCGTCCCGATACATCGCCTTGAGGAGCAGGAGCATGGCGGCATCATCCTGCAGGATCTGGGCGCATTCCAGCGCCAGGCGCTGCATGAATATATCTTTCGGGTCCAGCTTCAAGGCCCTGAGGGCAAAGTCCAAGGCCTCCCGATGCTTAAAGGACAGCAACGCCCTTCCGGCCCGGGCCGCGTATTCCTCGGCCTTGATTCGGCTTTTTGGCGACCGGTCCGCCTGCCGCGCCGTCGGCTTCTCCCCGGCGGGCTTCTTGGTCATGACCCGTTTTCACCCCGGCACCAGGATTTCGTGTCAGCAGCCGCCTGTGTCGGCGCGCGGGTCCCTTCCTGGCGTGGCCCTGTCTTCGCACAGGCGAATAGATCATACAAAAACCAGAACATCCAAACAAGGATGAAGTAGCCAGTCAGCAGAAAAGACCGCGATGCAGCGGGAGAAGTTTCATATGGGGTAACTTGGCGGGGGCTCGCGTGGAAAATCCCGTTTCCAGCCCCTCCCCCACGTCAAAGCCTCATTCTCTTTGCCGAGCAAAGGGCATAATCGGCCCAATGAATTTTGCCAAAATCTCCTTTACTTTCAAATTTAGGACCTTATGTTTTTCAGAGATGGAGGGTTATATGGCTGAGCCTATATTTGCTTCCGATTTGCAATGTTCAGACTGCATGGGCACACTTTCCGAGCTCGCCCTTGATTTACGATGGTCATGGGATCGCAGCGCCGATGAGATCTGGCGCCCGTTGTGTCCCGAACTATGGGACCTCACCCGCAATCCCTGGGTCATTCTCCAAACCATCTCGCCAGCCAGGCTGAAGGAGTTGGTTGCGGATGACACGTTCATCAAGAACGTGCAAAACCTGGCCGAAAAGATGCATATCTCCCGGACCGAGGCTGCCTGGTTTCAAGAAACCCAGGCCAACGCCCCGGTGACCACGGTGGCCTATTTCAGTATGGAGTTCATGCTGGGGGAGGCTCTGCCCATTTATTCGGGAGGGCTGGGCAATGTGGCCGGTGACCAGCTCAAGGCCGCCAGTGATCTGGGAGTGCCGGTGATCGGCGTCGGTTTGCTGTATCAGGAGGGCTACTTCCGCCAGGCCATTGCCGCGGACGGTTCCCAATTGGCCCTTTTTCCCATCAATGATCCGGGGCAGCTTCCCATCAAGCCGTTGCGGGACGCCAGTGGGGAATGGGTGCGCCTGCAGTTGCGCATGCCGGCCTATAAAGTGTGGGTGCGCGCCTGGGAAGTGCAGGTCGGCCGCGTGAAATTATATCTGCTGGATATGAATGACCCCGGAAACCCGCCCATCATGCGCAGTATCACCAATGAACTGTATGGCGGCGGGGTGGAAATGCGCATCGCCCAGGAGGCTGTGCTGGGTATCGCGGGCTGGCGTCTTCTCAGGACCATGGGACTCAATCCCGAAGTGTGCCACCTCAATGAAGGCCACGCGGCTTTTGCGATCCTGGAGCGGGCTGCGGATTTTATGAAAACGACCGGCCAGCCTTTTGACGTGGCGCTCCAGGTGACGCGGGCCGGCAACCTGTTCACCACGCATACCCCGGTGGAGGCTGGTTTTGATCGCTTCTCACCAAACCTTATGCGGCAATATCTGGCAGAATATGCCCAGACGCAATTGGACCTTTCATTTCGCGATTTTATGGCCTTGGGGCGTTGGAACCCCGATGACGACCAGGAACCGTTTAACATGGCCTACCTGGCCATGCGGGGCAGCGGCGCAGTCAATGGCGTGAGCCAGTTGCACGGGAAAGTCAGCCGGAAAATCTTCCAACCCCTGTTTCCCCGCTGGCCCCAAAGTGAGGTCCCCATTGGCTCGGTGACCAACGGCATCCACGTTCCCACGTGGGATTCCCGGCCCTCGGATGCGCTGTGGACCCGCCACTGCGGCAAAGCGCGCTGGCGGGGTGAGACGGAACAGATGGTCGAAACTATCAGGAACGTCTCGGACGAGGAATTATGGCAAATGCGCCAGGACTGCCGGCGCATCCTGGTGGAGTATGCCCGCCTGCGTTATGCCCGGCAACTGGCTGAATCCGGGGCCTCAGGGGAGGAAATAACCCAGGCCGGCCAGATCCTCGATCCGGAAGTCTTGACCCTGGGGTTCGCCCGGCGTTTTGCCACCTACAAGCGCCCCACCTTGATGCTGCATGATCCTGAGCGCCTGGCGCGCATGTTAACCAATCCCCAGCGTCCGGTTCAGATGCTGATTGCCGGCAAGGCCCACCCCGCGGATGGGGCGGGACAGGACATGATTCGCCAATGGGTCCTTTTTACCCGCCGTCCGGATGTGAAAGGAAAGGTCATCTTTCTCAGCGATTACGACATGCTTCTCACCGAGCAGTTGGTGAACGGCGTAGATGTCTGGATCAACACCCCCCGGCGGCCCTGGGAGGCCTGCGGCACCAGCGGCATGAAAGTTTTGGCCAACGGCGGTCTGAACCTTTCGGAACTGGATGGTTGGTGGGCGGAAGCCTTCGACCCCCGGCTGGGCTGGGCCCTGGGCGACGGCCATGAGCACGGGGACGATCCGGCCTGGGATGCGGCCGAGGCGGAATCCCTCTACTCCTTATTGGAAAACGAAGTGATTCCCACTTTTTACGACCGCAGGAACAACGGCCGGCCCGACGCCTGGCTGGCCAAAGTGCGGCAGAGCATGACCACGCTCACAGTAAAGTTTTCCGCCAACCGTGCCGTACAACAATACACTACGGAGTTTTATGTGCCGGCGGCGCAGGCTTATCAGGCCAGGCTGGCGAAGAAATGCGCCTTGGGGATCAGCTTGGTGCAGCAGCGGCAAACCTTGGAGAGGCAATGGTCTTCTCTGTCATTCGGTGATCTCCAGGTGGAAACCCATGATGGCCAGCATCAATTTCGCATCGGCGTAAATTTCGGCAGCGTCGATCCAGGGGCCGTACAGGTGGAGTTGTTTGCTCTCAATGCTGACGGCCAGCCTTTTCGTCAGACAATGGTGCAAGGAGGCAAGCTGCCGGGCATAGAGGGGGAGTATGTTTATACGGCCCAAGTGCCGGCTTCGCGGCCGGTCGGTGATTTCACCCCGAGGATTATCCCTAAAATTGACGGGATGAAAGTGCCGTTGGAATTGCCCCTGATTCTCTGGCAACATTGATTTTTCGTGGAGGTATGATCTTGCCGAAGGCATAATCGCGGTGATGTATGGAACGCATGGGTTGAGGAAGATTTCTGGCGAGATTTCATGGCTTCAACGACTGCCGTTGCAGGTGCCTGATGCCGCCGGGACCGGCGACGATCACGTCATCAGCCAGGTTTAAGAAGAGTCCGTGCTCCATGATGCCGGCCCGCAAGGCTAATTTTTCGGCCAGGCCTGCCGGGTCGGCGATGGGTCCGAAATAGCTGTCCAGGATGATGTTGCCCTGGTCGGTGCAAAACTCGCAGCCGTCGGGAGTCCGCCGGAGCGTGACTTTGGCGCCCAGGGATTCGAGATAGCGGGCCTGGGACTGCCAGCCGTAGGGCAGCACCTCCACCGGCACCGGTCTTAAGGTGCCCAACTGCGGCGACAGTTTGCTTTCGTCCACGACGATAATTTCCCGGCAACTGGCCTGAGCTACAATCTTCTCCCGCAACAGGGCCCCGCCGCCGCCCTTGATGAGATTCAACTGCGGGTCCACTTCATCGGCGCCGTCAATGGTCACATCGATGGCCTGGGGCAGGTCTTCGGTGAGCATGGGAAGCCCCATCCTGACGGCCTCATGCCAGACAGCCCTCGAGGTGGCGAAGGCCACAATGTCGCGCAGCCGGCCGCTCCGATAGAGCTCCGAGATGCGGCGGGTGGCATAGGTGGCCGTGGTGCCGGTGCCCAACCCCAGGGTCATCCCTGATTGGACGAACTGGACTGCGTATTCGGCTGCTTCCTTCTTGTAATTGGCCTGGCTTTCAGATTCAAAGGCTTTGCCGCTCATGATCCCCTCCTCGGCTCGGCAGGGCAACTGGTTAAAATCAATAAATTTTTGGCCATACTCACCAGGGAGTTTGCTGACCAAAAACTGAGGAGTTCTCTCTTCCCCTTGGGGGGAGGGTGAGAGAGAGGGGGAAATCTCTTTTCACTCAAGATAATACCACATCAGATTAATCGATTATGTCTTTTGCTCTACAAGATCTATAATCGAAGATGAGCGGGTGAGGGGGCTAAGGGCCAGTGGGCCCTTACCCCCTCCCTCGCACCGCTTCCCCCAATCCCTACTGGGTGGTAACCTGGCCGGGGAGTCGGGACGAAAGTCCCGTCTCCCCGGCCCACTAAAGGGTTGGGAGGGGGGTGTGGGGGGAGGGCAGGGAGCCGCCGCTCCCTGGCCCCCCCCACGGAAAAATCATTATTCTCTTTGCAGAGCACAGGGCATAATCGGTAAACCATAATTGGTGCGTAAGACGCACCCTACCTGAAACTTCTCAGGGGCGGAATTCCTGAATCAGCAGCCTTGAGGGGAATGCCGGGGATCGACTCCCCGGCGCCCACTTCTTTCATCCCGGTGCGCCAACTTTTGGAATCCGCAGCCTGCCTGCCTGGCCGGCGCTCCCCTCCATTCACTCCCGGCATTGAATGGACCTCCAGCCTGATACTTTGCTGGGTCTGGCTATCCTCCCCGCGCATGGGCATGATATATTTATCGTAGTTGCTGGTAGAAACATTTTTGTGACAAGGACATGACGCCACGGCCATAACATATGGTTAACCCTCAAGAAAAGCTGGAACGCCTGGAACTTCCGTATCACCGCAGTCATCCCTGGCCCTATCTGCTCGTCGGCGCTTTGGTGGGCGCAGTTTTCGAAATGTTGATCAACGTGCCCCTGGACGCAATTTTCCGCAATCTTTTTGCCTACATCTTTGCCGGAAACTCCGTCAGCCTGACCCATGCCCTGGCCCATCTGGCCAAGCCGAATGAATGGCCGGCGGTGAGCCTGACCGGCTTTATCTTCGGCGCAGCCCTGGGGTACGCCTTTTATCGGTTGAAAGAAAACCAGAAACGGCTTTTGAGCCTGCGCCAGGAGTTTGAAATCCAGATATCGTCCGTGCGGCACCATTATAAAAACATGGCTCTGGGGATCAGCGGGTTTTCGTCCAGGGCCAAACGGAAACTGGAAAAAGTGCAGCAGCAGATAGCTGAGTGCACGTCGGTAAATTCCAATGCCAGGGCCGAGATGGAGGCCCTGGAAAGAAGCATCACTATTCTGGAAGAGGCCTCCCAGCGACTTACTTCGACGCTGCGGGAAGAGCTGATGTTCCTCAAGGCCTTGCAAAGCGACTGCCTGGCCCCGGCCCCCCGGGATTTTTACCCGGTCCTGCGGCGAGCCGTTCAGGAGCTCCTCGACCTGCGTTTCCAGGACAAGGACATTGTTGTGGAAATAAATGACCGGCCTTTCCTGGAACCTTGTGCTCCCTGGTATTTCTCCTTCGAGCCTGTGACCATGGAAATCATCTTGCAGAATATCCTGAGCAACGCCATGTGCCATGGAGATGTCATCCGGGTGAAAACCGCGGCGCACAACAGTACGGTGGTCGTGGAGATACGGGATAACGGGCCGGGGATCAATATCCAGGAAATCAAACGCAGCCTGGTGAGCGCCAACGAACGCCTGGCCCACGAGAGCACTGAACTCGGTCTCCGGGTTTCCCTGTATTTGCTGGAAAGATATGGCGGCCGCCTTTATGCTGCAAATAAACCGGACGGAGGGGCTGCCTTTGTCCTGGAGTTTCCCAAATAATGCCCTTGTTGCTCAGATATAAAGCAGAAGTGGGTAATAATCGCCGCAAGGGTCTCTTTATGGCCGAAGGGCGCGGCCTGTGGAGACTTTTATGGATTGTGCCGTGGTTTTTGCTCCTCCTGGCTCCTGTCGCCGCCCGAGCCCGAAGGCCGTTGCCCCTCGCGCCTCTGATCACTCACGACACCCGCCTGCTGGTCTTCTCTCCCCACCCGGATGACGAAAGCCTGGGAGCTGCAGGTCTGATTCAGCGGGTTCTCGAGAAAGGCGGCCGGGTGCAGATCGTCTTTATGACCAATGGCGACGGCTACCCGGACGGGGTGGAAAAGGAGGATCATATTTCCTCTCCCACCGCCAAAGAGTACCGCCGATATGGCGCCCAACGCCGGACCGAGGCCGTCAAAGCCACCCTCCGGCTGGGGGTGAAGGCGCGTGACGTCATCTTCCTGGGCTTCCCCGACGGCGGACTCGACTGCCTGCGGGATAGATTTCGCACCGGACCGCAGGCCTTCATGTCTCCCTTCACCCGCGCCAATTGTCCCCCGGCTCCAGAAGCCATCATCCCCCGGACCGCCTACACCGGCCAGGACCTGATCCGGGAAGTCGAACGGGTGATCAGCCGTTTTCACCCCAACCTGGTGGCAACCACCCCGCCGCAGGACGCCCACCCGGACCATAACGCCACCTGGTATTTCGTGGAGGAGGCCCTGGCGAACCTGACCAGAAAACATCAGGATTCCTCCCCGCGGCTGCTGGGCTTCCTGATTCATTTTGACCATTGGCCGCCTGCCCGGGGGGCGATGACCGCCTCCTGCCTCAAGCCCCCAGCCGGGTTCCCGGACAAAAAGGCGCGGTGGGCCTCCCTGGCCCTCACTCCCCGGGAAACCTTAACCAAGCGCCGGGCTCTCCGGCAATACCGCACGCAAATGCTGGTCATGGGCCCTTACCTGCTCAGCTTTGACCGGCCAAACGAATTATTCCTTCTGGAAAATTGAAGGACATTGATTTTGTGGGACATTTTCTCCGGAGAAACTTATGAGCAACCATGCGCAGCCGCCCCATGGCGCCGGCAAAAGCAGTTTCGACCTCATTGATCCTGAAAAATTGTTTCCGACCCTGCACCTGAAGCCTGGAGAAGTCGTGCTGGACCTGGGCTGCGGCCAGGGCCGCTATACCCTCCCGTTGGCTTCCCTGGTGGGGCCTCAGGGCATGGTTTACGGCGCCGACCTCTGGGAGGAGGGCCTGTCCATGCTCACCCAAAAGGCCCAAGAGCAGGGCCTCACCAATATCCACACCCTGCTTGCCGACGCGAGCCAACCCCTGCCGCTGCCCGACGGCAGAGTGGACCTCCTTTTTCTGGCCACCGTTCTCCACGATCTGGCGGAGGCCGGCCAGGCCCAGGCCGCGTTGGCGGAGATGGCCCGCCTGGTCAAACCCGGCGGCCGCCTGGCCGTGCTGGAATTCAAGAAGATTGAAGGTCCCCCCGGCCCGCCCCTTTCCATCCGCTTGTCTCCCGAGGACGTGGTGGCCCTGCTCAGCCCCCACGGCTTCACTTTCGGCCAGATCACGGACTTGAGCCCGCATATCTATCTGATGATGTTTCGGAAGCAGCCATAACTTTTTATCCGGCCAAGTTGTCATGCTGAGCCCGGTGAGGAGTTTTCTCACTGGTAAAGCCTTTTGCCGGTTAGGATGACAAACATATTGGGATATCAACAACCTCAAACTCATCTTCAGGGTTGATTTTGGTTCCAGGAAGGATGCCAACAGAAAAAGGGTGAGTTCCGCATTAAGCAGACCTGAACCGAAACTCGGTACGAGATTGTTATGGCGCCCCGCTGGAGGCGTTGGAGAAAGACCTGAAGCTGCGCCCCCTTTCTCCTTACACTTCGGATCTGTGAGAATTGATGGAGAAACTCCGGCGCCCTGGAGAGCGGAAGGTTGATGCGGCCTTGCAGGCCCCAAGGGGGGATATGGGAAAGGCCAGCAGCGCCGCTTAAAAAATGTTGCAAGCAATCATGGTCAAATTGTTTCTTGAGGGATTTAATCGTTTAATGTCGACCAGAAATACTTCATCCCTATATTTGGCCAATGTTTCCAAATCCTCCCACATTGTTCAGGATTTGGGTTAGAATAGCGGTGGCGGAGGACCACGTGTGCATACAACTTACCTTAGACCTGCCAGAAGCTGTCTTTTTCCTGCTGAGGAAAAGCCCCACCGAATTTGTCGGAGGGGTGCGCCTGGCCGCGGCGGTGAAATGGTATGAACGGGGCACCATATCCCAATCCAAGTCCGCAGAACCTCCAGGGATGAGCCGGCAAAGGTTCCTGGAAGCCCTGAACCGTTTCAAGGTATCCCTCTCCAGGTGACCCCGAGGCACTTGCCAGGGAAGGAAGCGATGCCTGCAGAGTGGGTGGTGCACGCCTCTCCGCTCAGCCTCCCCGGCTTCGGGCACAGCCGGTAGCTTCCGGAAGCGACCCCAGCCTCTCTGCAGGCCAGGGATGAGATAGTGGGCCTGACGAGGCAGTTTTCTGCCAGAACCAGAGGAAGGACTTGCCATGTTGAATGATGATGTGCGACTTGCTGAAATGAAAGAACATGCCCTGGCGATTTTTCACGCCGCCTTGAAGGCAGTGGAACCGCGGGAAGCGGTCCTCAAAAGTCTTGCAAGATCCGCCGATATGCTGCGCATCGTCAGCGGCAAAAAACTTCTCAAGAGGTTCGATCTTCGGAAAATAGATCAAATCTTTGTGGTAGGAGCAGGGAAAGCTTCCGCGCCTATGGCTGAAGCCATTGAAGAGGTCCTGGGCAATCGCCTGTCCGCCGGGGTGGTCGTGGTCAAAACCGGGCACGGGCTTAAGCTCAGGAAGACCACGGTGCTTGAAGCCGGCCATCCCATCCCGGATGAAGCCGGGCTGGCCGCAGCGCAAAAAATCAAGACTATCCTGGAGAAAGCGGGCCCGCATGATCTAATTTTCTCGGTCATCTCCGGAGGCGGTTCAGCCCTCTTGCCGCTGCCGGCCCGGGGTCTGAGTCTTGCCGACAAGCAGGTAGTGACTAAGATGTTATTGGGGTGCGGGGCCTCCATCCAGGAAATCAACGCGGTGCGCAAGCACCTCTCCCAGGTCAAGGGCGGCCAACTGGCCAGGGCCGCCGCCCCGGCCGCGGTGGTCAATCTTATGCTCTCGGATGTAGTGGGTGATGACCTCGATACCATTGCCTCCGGGCCGTTTGTGCCGGATCATTCCACCTTTCAGGAGATCGCCGCAATTCTCGCCAGATATGAACTCACCCAGAAGATTCCTGCCGTGGTGCGGGAATATGTGGAGCGGGGCTTACACGGTCAGATTGCGGAAAATCCCAAGCCCGGGGCTCCCGAATTTGAGAAGGTACTTAATCTGATCGTAGGCTCCAATTACCAGGCGCTGCTGGCTGCGGCCGGGGCGGCCCGGCAAGCCGGCTACCGGCCACTGATCCTGTCTTCGTATGTGACCGGGGAAACACGGGAAGTGGCCAAGGTGCATGCCGCCCTGGCCAAGGAAGTCAGGGCCTCGGGGCATCCGGTCCGGCCGCCGGCCTGCCTTATTTCCGGCGGCGAAACCACCGTGACGCTCAAAGGCCAGGGCAAGGGCGGCCGCAATCAGGAATTTGCCCTGGCCGCCGCCCTGGAACTGGATGGCTGGCAAGATGTCCTGCTGTTTTCGGCCGGCACCGACGGCACCGATGGCGACACCGACGCCGCCGGGGCCATGGCGGACGGCCAGACTTGCACCCGGGCGCGGCAAGCCGGGATGTCTGCCTCCCAGCATCTGGAGGCCAATGACTCCTATCCCTTGTTCGCCAGGCTTGGAGACCTGGTGATGACCGGCCCCACCCGGACCAATGTCATGGATATCCACCTGGTAATGGTGCAGTAAGATCACGCCGCAGTCAAATGGTGGCACAGGCTTTCCAGCCTGTGGAGGCGCAGGCCAGGGCCTTGCGGCTGCACAAACCCTTTGCTCCCCACCCAGTATAAGCTTTGACAGCCGAGTGAACAGGCAGGCCCAGGGGCTGGGGATCAGGCCTCAATGGGTTTGAAGATCAGGATCAGGCCCATAACCACAAAGACCATGGTGTCGGCGGCGGGTCCCCAGAACCTGCCGGTGATGGACATGACCATGCCCAGGGCAAAAGCCGCCACAAAGGTGCCCCGGATGCTGCCCAGCCCCCCCACCACGACCACCGCAAAGCAGATTAACAGGACCTGGAATCCCATGTAGGGGTTGACCGCAGTGATGGGCGCATACAGGACGCCGCCCAGGGCCGCCAGGCAGCTTCCCAGGGTGAAGGCGACGGCAAAATACTTGTCCACGCTGATGCCCAGGCTGGCCACCGCGTCTTTGTCCTCCAGACCGGCAATGATGATTTTCCCCACCACGGTGCGGTTGAAAAAAGCTTCCAAGGCGACAAAGATCAGCAGCGAAATCAAAATAATGATGAGGCGGTAAACCGGGAGATCCACCCCCAAGATCAACACCGAAGCGCCGACAGGGTCGGACAACGGGATGGGGATAGCCCCCCAGATCCACTTGATGGCATCGACCCCGATGAGCAGGACGGCATAAGTGGCAATAATGGCATAATCCACGGATTGCCCGTACAGTCTGCGAATGACGTAGCGCTCGATCAGGTAGGAGACCGGAATGACCGCGAGGACGGCGATTCCTGCGGCGGGGACAAACCCCACGCCCAGTTTCTGCAGGGAAGTCAAGAGGATATAGGCGCCCAGGGTATAGACCAGGGCGTGGGCGAAATTGACGATGCGCATGGTTCCAAAGGTCAGGGAAAGCCCGATGGAAATAATGTAAAGGATGCCTCCCACGGTCAGGCCATAGGCCAGGGTGCTGATCATCTGCCGACCTCCGGAGGCTGCCCCGATTTCCCGGCCGGCGTCGCTTCAAGCCGTTGGTACCAGGCCGTGATATAGCCCCACACCCCGGCTCTGAACTTGAACACCAGCAGCAGCAGAATGACTCCGAGAAACATTTCCCAGCGCTGAACATAATTGGGCAGGTAATTGCTGATCAGCTTGTAGCTGACCCCGCCTGCCAGCGCGCCGTAGACACTGCCGGCGCCGCCGATGAGGCTGGCGAAGATAACCTCGACGCTCCTCAAAGGGTCGATGAAGCTCGTGGTGACATAACTGTAGTTGAGAATAAACAGAGCCCCGGCAAAGGCGGACAGGCTGGTGGAGATAATAAAGGCCACCATCTTGACGGCAAACGTGTCATAGCCCAGGAACTGCACCCGGGTTTCATTCTCCTTGATGCCCCTGAGCAGCAGGCCGAAGAGGGAATTCGTCAGCCGCCGCATCAGGAAAATGACCACGATCAGAGACAGCAGAGCAAAGCAGAAGACGGTGGTTTTCCTGGAAAAGTCAAAGATCCAGACCTTATCGACATACACTGACATGCCGTCCTCGCCGCCGGTCCACTTCGAGAAGGCCACCAGGGCCAGGAAGAACCCCAGTTGATTGAAGGCGAGATTGATGAGCGCGAAGCACGCCCCCGTGGTGCGCACGATGATGGGCCCCAGGATAAGCCCCAGCAGCGCGCCGGAGGCTACGGCAACCAGCAGGGCCAGAAAGGGGTTTGACGAGATGAGTTCCCCGGTCAGGGCAAAGGCATAGGCCCCCGTGCCCAAATACAGCATATGGCCGAAGGACAGCCTGCCCATGTAGCCGTAAAGTACATCGTAAGCCAGCACGAAGATGCAGAAGATCATGAACTCAATGGTGCGATCCATGGAGATCAGGAGCGTCAGCAGCAGAAAAAGCGCAATGATGACGAGCACATCGAATTTCCGGAGCAACGCGACAAAGGCCTCAGGCAGGGTCAGGGATAGGTTCATGGTCGTGATCTGCTACAGGTAGGTCTCCAGATAAGATTGATTTTGTATGTCCGCCGGCTCGGAAAGCGCCGCGGGGATGTGCCCTTCTTTCATGCAGTAGATCCGGTCAGCCAGACGGGAAACCACGGACAGGTTCTGCTCGACAATGACCATGGTCACTTCGCCCCGCATCAGTTCAAGGACTTTTAAGACCTCTTCGATGGTGCCGGCAGCCAGACCCTCGGTGGGCTCATCAATCAGGAGCAGGCGGGGAGAACCCACCATGGCCCGGCCGATGAGGAGCAGTTGCCGTTGACCCCCGGACAGGCCACCCGCCGTGCTGTCCAGGAACCTGGAGATCTTCGGGTAGATCTGCAACATCCGCTCCAGGGCCTCGCTGAGTTTGACGCCGGCGGCGTAGGCGGCCAACTCGATGTTTTCTTTCACTGTCAGTTTGGTGAATACCCGTTTATCCTGGAAGACGTATCTGATGCCCAGACGGGCGACCTTGTCGGGGGTTAGGCCGGTTATATCCTGCCCGGCGAAAGTGATGGCGCCGCGGCCGGGATGCAGGAAACCCGCAATGGTCTTCAGCATGGTGGTTTTGCCGGCGCCGTTGCGGCCGACGATAAAGACGACTTCCCCCTGCCGGGCCTGCAGAGAGACCTCCGAGAGCACCCGGGCGCTGCCGTAAAACACATCGATGTGATCCACCGCCAACAACATGTCAGGCTCCCGGAGGCAATTCAGGGGCGGGGCAGGTTCCTTCGCCCCAATAAACCCGCCGCACTGTTTCGTCGCAGAGCACCGACTCGGGCGGGCCGTCGGCAATCAGCCTGCCCTCATGCATGACGGACAGACGCGTCACCAGGCCCATGATGCGGGTAATCTTATGCTCAATAATGACCAGGGTGAACTCGGCCTTCAGTCGGTTGATCAGGTCCAGCACATCGGTGATCTCCACTTCGCTCAAGCCGGCAAAGGGCTCATCCAGGAGCAGCACCTGGGGTCTCAAGGCCAGGGCCATGGCAATTTCGAGTTTCCGTTTGTCGCCGTAGGAAAGTTCGGAGGTGGGCAGATGAATCTTGGCGGCCAGGCCCACTCTTTCGAGCGCGGCGTTGCAGTCGTCCACCACCGCAGGATTATGAGGATTGCCCAGAAAGCGCCACAGCCATCCCCGGGATTCCGGCCGGAAGTGAACGACCGCCATGACGAGATTATCCAGAACCGACAAGGAGTCAAAAACGGAAACTAATTGAAAGGTGCGGATCAACCCGAGGGCTGCCCGCTTATAGGCCCCCTGGTCGGTGATATCCTCCCCCCGGTAAGTAACGGTGCCCGCGGTGGGCGGGAAAAGACCGGTGAGGAGATTAAAAAAAGTTGACTTGCCGGCGCCGTTGGGGCCGATAATACCGGCCACCTCTCCTTGGCGCAGTTGATAATCCACGCCGGCGACTGCGGTGAAGTCGCCGAAACGCTTGGCAATGCTGCGACTCTGGAGAAGAACCTCTTCTGACATGCGGAAGTTCCCTTAATATACGCCGGCGACTGCGCCCTTATGCAGGGGTGAGGTCAGGAAAGGGCCAAGGACCCTTTGCCTGACCTCGGGAGAGAGAAAACAGCGATGGTCCAGGTGACCATCGTCCAGTAAGACTAGTAACCGAGAGACTTTAACGACGGCAGATAATCTTCCCCGGTATAGGCGCCGATGACCTTTACCAGGTCCCACTTGTCCTTGCGCTCTTTCGGGCCCTTGCCGATTACTACAAAGGCATTGTATTTAAAGATCGGCTGGTGGTCCTCCCGCCAGGTTCCTTTGCCCTTCATCGATTCGAAGGTGGGATGGTCCATGATGGCCTTGGCGACGGCCATGCCTTCGCGGCTCTGAGCGAGGGACAGGCCGCGCAGGGCCTCCTTGGTGCCGATGTACGCCATAGCCGAATAGGGATCAGGGGGATACCCGTAGGCCTTGGTGAATTTGTCGGTAAAAGCCTTGCCTTCTTTGACGATGGTCTGATCGGGGAAGCCGTCCAGGTTATAGTACCAGCTCATGAGGGAATAGACGCCTTCCAGGGCCTCGGGAGGCGCGCCGCTGCCAAAGACATTGGTCATCCAATCAAACCAGATTTTGGTGTTCTTCTTCAAGCCCGTCTCGTACGCCTGCTTGAGCACGTTAATAGCATCGATGCCCCAATGGGCCATCATGACGATCTCGGGCTTCGTCTCCGCGATTTTCGTCAGGTACGGGGTGAAATCGCTCGTTCCCACCGGCGATTCCAGATAGGTGACTTTGACCCCCAGCTTGTCAAAGGCATCCTTGGCGCCGCGCCATTGATCCTGGCCGAAGGCATAGGCAGGGCCGAAGAAGACGATTTTCTTCAACTTCAATTTGTTGACGATATAAGAAGCCCCGGCATAGCCGATGGAATAAGCGCAGCCGTGCACGGCAAAGGTGGTGGGGGCCATCTCCCCCTTTTCAAACATCTTGAGGGCCACCACATTGACGGGGAAATAGCCGATGGGATGCCGCTTGACTTCCTTGTTAAGAGCCGCGCTGATAGGGGCGAAGGTCTGCCCGATCACCACATCGACCTTGTCTTCGTCAACCAGTTCGCGGAACCGGCGAATAGCCACGTCCGGTTTGGTCTCATCGTCTTTGGTGACATACTTGACGGGGACCTTCTTGCCGCCCCAGTCCAGCCCTCCCGCGGCATTAATCTCATCGATGGCCAGCTTGGAGCCGTCCAACTGTACCGGGCCCACCGGGGAGGCAGGGCCGGTGAGGCCATAGATCAGCCCTACTTTGACTTCTGCGGGCGGCGGCGCGGCCAGAGCCGCAGCCGCGAACAGAAACGACAGGCAGATTGCCACGGTCAGAAGCACCCAAGCTGTCTTGCCGGATGTACGCACCTGCATAAAAAACCCTCCTGATTTCCGCGCAGGAAAATGTGCTGGTGGTGAAAAAAGACGCCTAAGAAATGGCCGCCAGGAACTCCTGGCTGGTCATGACGGTGCCGATGCGGGGAAAGATCACCTCTTCGGCATAGAGCTGCTCCCGGTCGGTGTCGGTGGCGGTGCAATCTTTGATCACAATCACCCGGTAGCCCAGGTCGTAGGCGGAACGGGCCGAAGATTCCACGCACCAGTTGGTATGGAATCCGGTGAAGGCCACATACTCGATCTCATTGGCCCGCAAGAGATAGTTGAGCGCGGTGGAATGAAAAGCATCCAGGGTCAGCTTGCCCCGCACCACGATATCTCCGTCGCGGGGCTTCAGGGGGTTGATGATCTCGGGGCCCGGGGTCCCTTCCAGCCAGGCGCCGGTGCCCCAGTCGGCCTTCATCTCCATTTCAATGCCGCGCAGGCCCGCAGTTCCCGGCCCTCCGGGTTTTAATTCCGGAAAACCGGGTTTAAAGGCCTGAAAGGGGACATAGAGGATCTTTACTTTGCCCCGCGCCCCGTCCAAAAGGTTCTTCAGGTTGTTGATGACGTCCCTTTTGGCCAACTGGTCGGCAATGTACTGATACATCGTGCCCCCTGGACTGAGGAAGTCGTTCTGGGGTTCAATGAGCACAATGGCGGTTCGGTCAGCCGGCAATTTCATCGTGGTATCCTCCTGAAAGATTAAGGTATATGAGTAGTCGGGTGAGACCGGCGGGGGGGCCTTGATCACCGCTCCCCGAGCTGCTTCCAGCGGCCGGCGTCCACATCCTCCCGGATCTGGGCCATCATATATTGGTTATGCCGGCGGAAGGCCCGCTCGGCCTTTTCCGGATTCCGCCCCTCCAAGGCCCTGAGGAGCATGACGTGCTGGTCAACGAGCTCCGAAAAATCGGGTTGCATGTGCATGGTCAGGGGGCGCATCTTGTTTTTGATGGTTTCGAGCAGTTCTTTGAGCCATTCGTTGCCGCAGGCATCATAAACGGTGGCATGGAACTCAAAATCCAGCTTGGAATAAGCCACGACATCATGGACGGCCACCACCTCCCGCTGTTTGTCGATGCACCGGGCCATTTTTTCCAGAGAGCTGTCGTCAATACGGGTAGCTGCGAGGCGTGCAGCCATGCCCTCCAGTACCTCTCGCACCGCATACAGGTCGAGGGCTTGTTCGGCGGTCAGCAATGACATGAACACCCCCCGGTTGGGAATATTCTCCACCAAACCTTCCTGCTCCAGGCGACGCACAGCTTCCCAAACCGGGGTGCGGCTCACGTCCAGCTCCCGGGCGATGCTCTCGATGTTCAGGCGGGCACCCGGGTGGAACCGGTGATCAGCGATCATTTTCTTTAATACCGTATAGATCTGATTGCTGAGCTTTTCCCGTTGCAGTTTTGCCACTTCCTCCTCCTCGGTGCCCCATCGTAGAAATACGCGGGCGACTTGTCAAGCTAATTTTTCATATTTCATTAAAAATAAATCATGAAAGAGACCAGGCCTTGCCCTGGGCCTCACGAATCTTTCAGGATGCCAGGCACTGACCTCATTGCGCCGGATAACCTTTCGGTCCGGATCCTCGGCATTTCAGGGGACCAGAAAGGAGTAAGACCCTTGCAAATGCCGCTGGTTCCCCAGTTCCCGCTTGAAAACCAGATGGAACACCCAACCAGGGATTGGAAAAAGGGGTAAGGGCCCGCCGGCAGTCAGCCCCTCCCCCTTCGCCTTTGCGCTTATGGATCTTGCAGAGCAAAAAACAGAATCGATGATCGTATTTTCAAGAGGTTGAAATCATGGTGGCGGCGGAATTCACCTTTTGCCCGCAGGAACGTTGGGCTATCGCACCAAATTCACCGGCATGGCAGGCGGCGCGGGTGCGGTGAAATCTGTGGTCATCATGCAGCTCAGGATGAATATGGTGATGATGGAGAAGACATAGAGCTTCCGGGCCCAGCGCCTTTCATCGGCGGCCTTGAACCCTGACCAGGCCAGAGAGAGCCAGGCCAGGCCCAACACCGTGGCCACCAGCAAGGTCCTGTAACCGGTGTACCCTCCCAAGGTGAGCATCAGCGCGGCAACCGTAAATCCCAGGATATACCCCACGATATGGTTTTTCGCCGCGGCCGTCCCCTTTTTCACCGGCAGCACCGGGATAGCCGCCGCCGTATAATCCTCCAGGCGAAAAATGGCGATGGCGTAGCAGTGCGGCATCTGCCAGAGGCTGAAGACCGTCAGCACGATGGCGGCTCCCAGGTCGAAGCGGCCGGTAACCGCGCAATAGCCGGCCAAGGGGGGAGCGGCTCCCGCCAGAGAGCCGATCAGGGCGCTGTACACCGAACGGCGTTTCAGATAGAGGCTGTAGACACCCACATATATCACCAGGCCCGCCAGGACGATCATGACGGTGAGCATATTTGCCGCCGCCAGGAGCAGGCTGAAACCAGCAAGGCCCAGAATCGCGGCGCAGGTTACCGCGGCCGGCAGGCTGATGAGCCCGGTTGCCAGGGCGCGCTGGCGGGTCCTCACCATGTTCCGGTCAATAGCTCTATCCACGCAGTTGTTGAGGACGCAGCCGCTGGCCACCACCAGGGATATGCCGCCGAGGGTCGCCGGGAGAAGCGCGCCGTCAATCCGGCCCTTGGCGGCCAGAAAAAAGCCGGCCGCCGCGGAGATCAGGTTGCCGAGCATGATCCCCGGTTTGGCAACGAGCAGATAATCTTTCAGCAGGTGAGGCATTCTCACATCATGCGCCAGTGCAGGTCATACATGATCCACAGGCTCCCCCCGACGAAGAGCGCCATAATAAAGAGCGTGTATAGAATGGCCACCAGGTTCCAACGGGCCTCCGAAGACGAGTCCACATGCAGGAAAAAATGCACGTGCACCGCAATCTGCACCATGCCCGCACCGCCTATGGCCCACAGGGTCGCCACGAGAGGCAGGGCGCCGCTCATCACCAGGGCAAAGGGGATGGCGGTCAGTATCAGGGCAAGAACCAAGCCGGTGAGGCAGGTCGCGATGGTGCCGCCGGCGGCCCCGGTACTGGCGAGAGGTCCTTTAGACATGGAGAACTCCTGTCAGATAGACAATACTGAATATGGCGATCCAGACGATATCCAGGAAATGCCAGAACATACTCAAACGCAGCAGCCGGGATTGCACCGGAGAGGTCAACCCCTTGAGGGCCACCTGAACCATCATCACCGCCATCCAGAGCAGTCCGAAGGTCACGTGGGTCCCGTGCGTCCCCACCAGGGTAAAAAAACTCGACAGGAAGGCGCTGACCTCCGGTCCGTGACCTGCGGCCACCAAGCCGTAAAACTCATGGACTTCCATGGCGACAAAGCCCGCCCCCAGCAGAAAGGCAATGGCGAGGCCGAGCAGGACCCAGTTCTTCCGGCCTCTGATCACGGCCACCATGGCCAGACCATAGATGGCGCTGCTGAACAGCAGAAACAGGGTTTCGCCCAGGGTGTAGGACAGGTCAAACAAGTCCTTCCCGGTGGGTCCCCCGGCATAGTTGCGGCCCAGGACGCCGAAAGTGGCGAAAAGCGTCGCAAACAGAATGAGGTCGCTCATAAGATAGATCCAGAAACCGAAGGCCTGAATATCGACGGTATCCGGGTGTTCGCGTTCTTCGCCAGGCGCGGTGACGATGATCGAGGCCTCTGAGTTCATCATTACCTCTCCGGTACAAGCTGGAGAACGGCCTGCCGGTCTCTCTGCAGTTTGTCTGCGGCGGCGGCCAGTTGGCGGTAGCGTGCATTTTCGATGCGCTCCACTTCGGCGGCCGGTATGATGTAGTGGAGGTCGTCGGCGAAAGAGCGGGCGATGACCGTGAAAATGATCCCCAGGGCCGCCAGGATGGCCAGCCAGAAGAGATACCAGATCATGGCAAAGCCGAACACGAAAGCCAAGCCGCCGATGATCAGGCCATGGGGCGCGTTTTTCGGCATCTCGATGTCATGATATTCAGCCGGCCGTTGATAGGCGACGCCCCTTTCCTTCATATCCATGAAGGCATCAACATCCCGCACCACTGGTATGTTCGGGAAGTTGTATGGCGGAGGCGGAGAAGAGGTCTGCCACTCCAGGGTGCGGCCGTCCCAGGGATCGCCGGTGGGGTCGCTTAATGCCCTGCGCTCCTTGATGCTGATGAACAGTTGAATTCCCTGGAAAAGAATCCCCAGCGCGATCACCACGGCTCCCCCGGCGGCAATGAGCAGCCAGGGGTGCCATTCCGGGTTGGGATACGTCACCAGGCGCCGGGGCATTCCCATGAAGCCCAGCACATACAGGGGAATAAAGGCCAGATAAAAGCCGATGAGCCAGCACCAGAACGCGGCAATCCCCCAACTTTCCTTTAACCGAAAGCCGAAGGCCTTGGGAAACCAATAATAATAACCGGCAAAAAAGCCGAACAGCGACCCGGGGATCAGCACATTATGAAAATGGGCAATCAGGAACAGGCTGTTGTGGAGCACATAATCAGCGGGGGGTATGGACAACATGACGCCCGCAGACCCGCCGAGGGCGAAGGTCACGATAAAGGCGATGGTCCAGTACATCGGCAGGCCGAACCTGACCCGGCCGCGGTACATGGTGAAAAGCCAGTTAAAAGTCTTCACCCCGGTGGGGATGGCAATCATCATGGTGGTGATGCCGAAGAAAATGTTGACGTTGGGGCTGGCTCCCATGGTGAAAAAATGATGCACCCAGACGGAAAAGGATAACAGGGTGATGACGCCGATGGCAAAGACCATGGATTTATACCCGAAAAGCCGTTTCCCGGAGAAGGTGGCGGCGACCTCTGAAAAAATCCCGAAAGCCGGCAGGATCACGATATATACCTCAGGATGTCCCCAGGTCCAGAACAGGTTGACATACATCATCATGTTGCCCCCGTGGCCGTTGGTGAAAAAATGCATACCCAGATAGCGGTCGAGGGTCAACAGGGCCAGGGCTGCGGTCAGGACCGGAAAAGCCCAAACCATCAGGACATTGGTGAAAAGGGTCGCCCAGGAAAACAACGGCATCCGCATGAGCTTCATGCCGGGAGCGCGCATTTTCAGGATAGTGACGAGAAAATTAATGCCGGTCAGAGTGGAGCCGATGCCGGCGATCTGGAAGGCCCATATCCAGTAATCCACCCCGGTGCCGGGGCTGTATTCCAATTCGGTCAAGGGGGTGTATCCCGACCAGCCGGCCCTGGAAAATTCACCGAACCCCAGGGATACCATGACCAGCAGCGCGCCGGCGGTGGTCAGCCAGAGACTGACCGAATTCAAAAAGGGATAGGCGACATCCCGGGCCCCGATCTGCTGCGGCACCGCGACATTCATCAGCCCCACCAGAAACGGCATGGCCATAAAGATGATCATGATGGAACCGTGGGCGCTGAATATCTGGTTGAAGTGCTCGGGAGTGAGATAACCGGCGGAGCCTCCCGAGGCCAGGGACTGCTGACCGCGCATCAGCATGGCATCAGCAAACCCTCGCAGCAGCATGATCAGGGCGAGGATGATGTACATGATGCCGATCTTTTTATGATCAAGGCTGGTCAGCCATTCTTTGTAAAGGTAGGACCACAGTCTGTAATAAGTAATGAGGCCGGCTATCACCAGGGCCAGGAGAACCGCCCCGCCCACCGCGGTGATGGTGATCAGATTGTGGTACGGAATCGCTGACAGGGTGAGCCTGCCGAAGACATTGGCCAACATCTTACCTGCCCTCCGCATCGCCGGCTGCTGCGGGAGGTAAAACGGACATGTTCATGGCACCGGGATTTTTGCCCCAATTCGGGTCGTATTTGCGCAGGATATCCAGAAACAAACCGGGCTTGACCGCAGAAAAGTAGGTCACAGGGTAGTGATCCTCGTTCGGCTGGATGAGCTGGTCATAGCGGGCAAGATCAAGCGATTCCCCGGATTGTCTGACTTTTTGCACCCAGGACTGAAACTCGTCCGGGGAAACCGCGTGGGCCTTGAAAAACATCTTGGCGTAACCGAGACCGCTTAGTTGCTGATTTTGACCGGCAAACGTGCCCGATTGATCAGCCAGGAGGTGCAGGCGGGTCTGCATGCCTGCCATGGCATAGATCTGGCTGCCCAACTGGGGGATGAAGAAAGAAGTCATGACCGTGTCCGAAGTGAGCCTGAAACTGACCGGCACCTGAACAGGAAACACAATTTCATTGACAGTGGCGATATTGTAGTCCGGGTAGATGAAGAGCCATTTAAAATCCAGGGCTACGGCTTCGATGCGGACGGGGTCACTGCTTGCAGGGATAGGCTTATAGGGGTCCAGCATATAGGTTCTGCTCCAGGCCAGGATCGCCAGAACCGTAACAATGGCCAGGGGAACCCCCCACATGACGAGGTCGATGGTCTCAGATTCCCGCCACTTGGGCATATATGTCGCTTTGGGGTTGGAAGCCCGGTATTTGATGGAAAACCAACACGCCATGATGAAGACAGGAATGACTACGATGGCCATGAGCACCGCGGCCGCGATGATGACAAACCGCTGCTCCTCGCCGATGGGTCCTTTGGGGTTGAACAAGACTATTGTGCGGCAGCCTCCGAAGAGAGTTACAGCCAGGAATAACAGGCCGGCGGAAAGGAAGCATGGTTTTTTCTGCATGTGTCCCCCTGTGAACGGCCGGGCCGTGACCTCTCGCGGATTCTCCGGGATTGGCAAGGGGCTTGTTCCCCTCACGGCATCGCCTGACACTGCTTCCGGCTGCAGCATCTGTAGCGGAACGGCGTGAAACACGTCAGGATGTCACTGGGAAATGAATACGAAAACAATCTCATCCGGGTACGTGCAGCTTGGCCGAACTGCCATGAGGATACCTGGTCCTCATGGGAACAACCCTTTTGAGGAAAAACTAAGAACTGGGAGACAGGATGGCAAGATAGGTCATGGAATTAATGAGCCCCTCAGCAAAGCTCTTGAAGGAAAACTACTTCAGGCCCTCTGAGAGCATCAGGCCGACCCTCGTTATCTGAAGACCACAGCCCCCAAAATGCCGGCCCCGATGATAATGAAGCTCGGGTCCAGTTTGGTGAAGGTCAGGACGGCAAAGCTCACCACCGCGATCCCCTTGGTGACCGGGTTAATAACCGAACCAGTACTCAGAAAGAAGAGCACCGCCGCCAATAACCCCACCATCGCCGGCTTGATCCCGGCGAAACCGGCCTTCACCACCCACAATTCCTTATACCGGAGATAATAGTTAGTCACGATGGTGACAATGATGATGCAGGGCAGATAGCTGGCGGCCATGGCTATCAAGGCCCCGGCCAGCCCGCCTATCTTAAAACCCATAAACGCGTTCATCACGGTGAGGGGTCCGGGCGTCACCTGGCCGATGGCAATGGCGTCGATGAACTCCTTGTTGGTCAGCCAGTGATAGTGATCCACAAACTCCCGTTGGAGCAGGGGGATCATGGCATAGCCGCCGCCGATGGTCAGACCATTGGCCACGAAGAGCACGAAGGCCAGCCTCAAGAGATTCATCTACTCCCTCCAGTAGAGAGCCAGCCCTAAAACGCCGGCCCCCAGGATGATGGTGATGGGATTCAGCTTGAACAGATCCAGGGCCATGAACGCTCCCAGGGCTAGGAGGGCACTGCGATATTCGGTGATCATGCGGGCGGCCATCTTATAAATGATGGAGCCGAGCAGACCCACCACCGCGGCCCCCACCCCTTTCATGACTGCCTGCAGGAGGGGGTTGTCTTTCATGTGCAGATAAAAGGCCGCCAACAGGATGGCCAGGATCGTGCCCGTAAAGGCCTGGCCGCAGGTGGCCGCCAGCGCCCCTCCCAGGCGGCGCAGCTTGTAGCCGATACAAATGCCGGTGTTGACGATGGGCGGCCCCGGCGTCATCTGGCCGATGGCGAAACTTTCCATAAATTCATCGTGGGTAATCCACTTGCGTTTCTCCACCAATTCCCGCTCAAAAAAAGCGACCATGGAATAAACGCCGCCGAAGGAAAGGGTGCCGATTTTCAGGAAAACCAGAAAAATCTTGCGCAGGGACAAGGTCGGCCTCCTCTTTGCTGGGCCAGGCGGTTTCTCCCTTGGGCCCGGAAGGGCTTATTCCGGCCTCAGAAACCACGGGCGAGCTCATATGACACGATAATATTATTTTGAATGTCAATATAGACAGGGTGCTCCTGGATGTCAAGAATATCTTGGACGGTTTGGTTAAATTATCTAACTATGGTAACATTTGGATAATTTTGTTATCGGCGCACCATCTCACCGGGGAACCTGTATGAGAAGCAAAAAAGGCGATGCCACACGGATAAAACCTCATCAATCAAAGTCGGCGCCGGACTCCCCGAGCCACGCCCGCATCATTGCCGCGGTTCCCAGCCGGTATCTGGACCCCGTGCAGCTCCACCGGCTGGAGCAAGCCTTTCGCCGCTGGGCCCAGGCCCCCCGCCGAGCGGATATACGCCTTTCCCGCCAACGCATCCTGCTTATTTTTTTGCTGATCCGTTATACCGGCGCCAAATTGAAGGAAGTGCTGGCCATGAATCCGTTTCGGGATATCGATCATAAAAGGCAGGTGGTGGTGTATGGCAGAGCCGGGACCCGGCCGGGGCGGTCACCCCGGGAGGTCCAGATACCGGAGACGCTTTCCGGCGAACTGAGGGAAGCCCTCGCTGACCCCGCGTTTCGGGAATCCCTTGACAGTCTCTTCAAGGTGGACCCGGGACACGTCCGCCGCAAGTTCTACGAGCGGGCGGCGGCCTGCGGTTTTCCCAAAGAGTTGGGGGGACCCGACGCCATCCGGAAGTCCAGGGCCGTGGAGTTGATGCAGAATAACCTGCCTTTGCCTGTGGTACAAAGGATCCTTGGTCATTCCACCCCTAATTTGACTGCCTCCTTCGTTTCCTTTTCCGATGATGATATGCAACGGGTAACCAGATTTTTTCTGGAAAAAGAGTCCCGGCGCACCACCAGCGCACGCAACGCCTTTTTCGGCAAAATCAGCGCCATCCATAAAGGGGATATTCAGTCAAGAGTGGAATTGGTAACCATCGGGGGGTATCACTTGGCCTCGATGATCACCAATGACAGCTTGTCCAGGCTCGGTCTCAAAATCGGCATGTTAATCACCGCCGAAGTCAAGGCTCCCTGGGTGATCTTGCAAAAAGCAGAGAAAGAACCAAGGTGCAGCGCTGACAACTTGTTTCAGGGAACCATTGAACGCATCATCAGGGGAAAGGTCACCACCGAATACCGGGTCCTGATTGCCGATGGAACAGAGGTGTGTTCCCTCGTGACCAGCGATACCAGCCGCCGACTGGATCTGCGCGAACAAGATCCCGTCTGGGCCATGTTCACTAGTTTTTCTGTAGTCTTGCATCTTGATTAAAACAAAAACCTGGCAGTATGGAAGGGCGCTTGCCCTGTGTCGGCCGGCTGCGCCTCGCTGATAGAATGAAAATCGATTATGTCCCTTGCTCTGCGAAGAGAATGGAGCTTTTCATGCGGGGGGAGGGCCAGGGCCCGCCGGCCTTGAGCCCCCTCCCGCCGCACCTCAGCGATTATTTCTTGGAGAAAGCACAAGACATCATCGCTGCATGACAAATAAATCGCCAAGTGAGCTTATGTTCCGGGAGTTTTCCGAAAAAGGCGTCGTCTTTTTCCCTGATCCGCATCTCATCGGTTCGCCGGCGGATTTCGGCCTTGCGTATGAGGATGCCTGGTTTACAGCCGCGGACGGCGTCAAGCTGCACGGCTGGTGGCTGCCCAAGGCAGACGCCCCTGTCTTGCTGTGGTTTCATGGCAACGCCGGCAACATCAGTCACCGCCTGGAAAATATCAAGCTCCTGGTGGACGAAGTGGGGGTAGGGGTGTTCATCTTTGATTACCGGGAATATGGCTGGTCCCAGGGCAGCATCAGCCGGGAAGGGACATGCAAAGATGCGGCCGCGGCGTATCGCTATCTGACCGAAACCAGGGGGATTTCCGGCCTGGATATTATTCTTTTCGGACGTTCCCTGGGCACGGCGCTGGCCACCGACGTAGCCCTGAAGGGGCCTTCCCGGGCCCTGATCCTGGAGTCGGCCTTTACCAATTCCCAGGAGATGGCCAAGCTCTTGGCGCCCTTCCTGTTCGACTGGCGCCCCGGAGTGCCTTATGACAACCTGGGGCGCATCGGCTACGTGTCGGTGCCGGTATTGATCATCCACGGGACCGACGACGAGCTTATCCCGGTGGACATGGCTCGCCGAGTGTTTACTGCGGCAAGCGAACCCAAGGAGCTTTACCTGATCCCCGGCGCCCACCATAACGACACCTACCTGGTGGGCGGCCAGGAATACCTCAGGCGCCTGCGGGATTTTATCGACAAAGCGGCAACGGTAAAAAGGTAAGGTGCAATGAGGGCAGGGAACTTGATCAGTTTTCAGTGATCAGTGTCCGGCAATCGGAAGTTTTTTCACCGGCCGTTGTTTCTTTCCTCCTCTTCAAGCAGGCCGGCCCTTCTTTTCAAGCCTCTGGCTCACCGCCTTCATGAGCAGGGGCCAGGAGATGGTGGCGTCACAGAGCACCTCGGCATAGCGGCCGCCGTCCTCCGGGGCCACAAATTTCCCCCAGGAGACTCCCTCCCGGTAGGGGGAGCCGCTCAGGCCGCCCCACTGGACCGGCTCGGGGCACAGGCGCACCCCGTATTGAAACTTCACTTCCGGGACCTCAAGCCCCAGGCGACCGTGCAGAAGTTCCAGGTACGGCGCCACCTGCTGAGCCCAGTTCCGGGGCACCCCGCCGCCCACCGTGAAAATCCCCAGTTTTTTGGCCGAAAGTACCTTGCGGGCATAGCTTCCCAGGTCCAGGAAGGGGTTAAATTTGATCGATAAGGAAGTGAGGGCCCGGGAAATTTCCTCGCCCTGCGCCGTGGCCATCCGCACCATGTACACCGCCAGGTCCAGGCCCAGCTCGGAGTCGGTGAAAGCCGGGATAAAGACCGGCACTTCCTTGAGAAAGGCGTTGCGCAGGAGGCCGGGCTGATCCGTCTGGTCCGCCAAATGGCGGCCCAACTCCCGGCACAGGCTGTGCGATGACCAAACCTCCTGGTGATCGAGCCCGCTGAGGACCTCCCGCACCACTTCCTCGGCGTAATCGAGATTGGCCTCCATCTCCAGGGTATCGTAGATACGGTTATAACCCTGATTATAAAGCTCCCGGTCCGAGCGGTCGGGGGGATACTTGTAGTGGGCCCGCCCCAGGTTTTCGATGAAGCCGTGGGCCACCAGCGCGCCGGTGGTGATGACCACATTGATCCAGCCCCGGTCGATCATGTCGCAGAGAATGAGGCCCATCTTGGCCACACTCATGGCCCCGGAGAAGGTGCCCACGACCATGACGTCGGGATCCTGGACCATGGCGGCCAGAACCTCCGCCGCCTCCCCCAACGTCCTGGCCCCGAACGCGGTTTTGCCCAGCGCCCTGAGCATCTCGTCAAAATCGTGAATCTGCTTCAGGTCCAGCGACTCTAACGGCTCCAGGCCGTCTGTGGCGCCGTCGTGATAATCCTCAGCCTTTCTCCGCATAACTCTTTCCTTGAGATGATTTTAGGGCGGCGGCTTCCCACGGGCCAAAAGCCCATGCCACCTGACCCTGATCAATAACCAGTGGGCCTGACCATGAAAGATAGCCTGGCCGCCGACTTCTTAAACCAAGGTGCCATCAGGGCCTCTTGCAAAGTTCAATCAGAGGCTTGGGACTTTTTTGCAAGCCAAACAAACTCCCGCTGGGCACAGGTTTTCCATAACCCGATAGGTTAGCGGTTACCAGCGCCACCGAAAGGTTGCGGCTACAAACCGCTCAATTCAGGTGCAACTTAGTATTAAAACTGGTCATTGATTACTGATCACTGGTTACCGGCTCGGCGGGAGAGGTACATATACCCCAGCGCCTTATAGAGCACCCGGGCTGCGGTGAATTCGCTCACCCGGTGGCCGGGGATGGGGCTCACTTCCACCAGGTCCAGGCCCACGACGGGACCCCGCTGGGCCACAGTTTTGATCAGGGTAAGCACCTGGTAGTAGCTGAGACCTCCGGGTTCGGGGGTGCCGACCCCCGGCAAGATGGCCGGGTCAAACACGTCGGCGTCGATGCTGACATACACCGGACCTGATATCTTCTGCAAATGGTCCAGGGCCCTTTCCCAGCCCTCCGGTGAATGCAGGTCTTTGGCCTTGAACATGGTATAGCGCGGGGCCACCCAGGCGAGTTGGCTTTCTTCCTGGGAATAGCTTCGCACCCCCAGGGTGGTGAGGGGCCGGCCCAGATCGTAAACCCTTTTTAAGGCGCAGGCGTGGGACAGTTTGCTGCCGTCATAGCTGTCCCGCATGTCGGCGTGGGCGTCCAGGGCCACGATCGTCAGGTCTGGATATTTGGTCTGCACCGACTGGACCAGGGCGCAGGTGACAGTGTGTTCGCCCCCGAGGGCCAGGACCGTCTTCCCCTGGGCCACCCAGGACTGCACGTTCTTCCTGATTTTGTCCAGCATATCCTTTGGCCCCGACACTTCGGCGGTGAGGGGAGAAACGGTGGCGATGCGTATCGCCGCACTCGGATCCCAGCAATCCTCTTCATCCCAGAGTTCCACCTGCCGGCTTGCCGCCAGAATCGCCTCCGGGGCGTGCCGGGTGCCGGAACCATAGGTGGTGGTGGCCTCATAGGGGATGGGCAGGATAATGGCCTCGGCCTCTTTCACCGGCAGAAATTTCAGGTCCAGAAAATTCGGAAAGGACATCTCAGGACTCCTCGGGTACCGACTCTTGGGTTTCCATATCCTTCAGGCGGCGATACAGGGTGGCAAGGCCAATGCCCAGGAGGCGGGCCGTAAGCTCTTTATCGCCCCCGGTTTTCTTCAGGGTTTGCGTAATTGCCAGGCGTTCGATCTGCTCCATGGAAGCCCCCACCGGAATGGTAATCTGGCCGGATTCGGGGGAATGCCGCCGCACCTCATCCGGCAGATCGGCCACTTCGATCATGTTCCCCTGGCACAGGGCCACGGCCCGTTCCACCACATTCTGCAATTCCCGCACATTGCCGGGCCAGTAATGGCTCTTCAGCGCGGCCATGGCCTCAGGCGAAATACCCATGGTGGCGCGTTTATTTTCCAGGCAGAATTTGTCCAGAAAATGCAGGGCCAGAAGCGGTATGTCCTCCTGCCGGTCCCGCAGGGGCGGGATGGCCAGATGAATAACATTGAGGCGGTAATACAGGTCCTTCCGAAAGCGCCCCTCGGCTACTGCGGCCTCCAGGTCCACATTGGTGGCCGCGATCACCCTTACATCCACCTTCAGGGTTTGACTCCCCCCTACCCTCTCGAACTCCCCTTCCTGGAGGACCCTGAGGAGCTTCACCTGGGTGGCCGGGGGAATTTCGCTGATTTCATCGAGGAAGATGGTGCCGGTATCGGCCAACTCGAAGCGACCCTTGCGCTGCTGGATGGCGCCGGTGAAGGCCCCCTTTTCGTGCCCGAAAAGCTCGCTTTCGATAAGCCCTTCGGTGAGCACTCCGCAGTTCAACTTGACAAAAGGTCTGTCCCGCCGGGGGCTTTGAAAGTGGATGGCCTCGGCCACCAGTTCTTTCCCGACGCCGGACTCACCCGAAAGGAGCACGGTGCTCTTCACCGGGGCGATCTGGTTCACCAGGTGGATGACCTTGAGGAGGGCTTCGCTCCTGCCGATGAGACGGCCGGTGGGACTGCGGTCCTGGAGGGCCTGACGCAGGCGCTGATTCTCCGCCAGGATCTCCTGGGTCTCCAGGGCCTTGCTCACCACCTTGCGAAGTTCGTGCATCCGGAAATCTTTGGTGATGAAATCGTAGATGCCTTTTTTCAGCGCGGTCACCGCATCGTTTACGGTGGCTGCGCCCGATATCATGATGGCAATGGCCTCCGGCCGGATGATGCGGAGGGCCTCGAACAGGTTTGTGCCTTCCATGTCCGGCAGCTTGAGGTCGATGATGGCCAGATCCACCGTCTGACGGCGCACTTCTTCCAGGGCCTCCGAGCCGGAGGCCGCGGTGATAATTTCGTGCCCCAGCTTTTTCAACCCGGTGGCCAGGGCCTCCCGGGTAGGGGCGTCGTCGTCCACGACCAGGATAACACTCATAATGCTGTTGTCGGTTTTCGTTGAAAATATCTTGTATAGTATCTGTTCATCAGCGAGAGAGTTTTATCCCCTCTGAACCTGAACCTGGTATCAGCCGAGATTCCGGGATGAGATTATTTTTATATGGATAACATAAATACTGCTGTTTTCTAAAGGGAGCTTGGGAAAATTTTCCTCTAACCGGGGAAAAAATAATTCTTCCTTATGCCTTTGCACCTGATGCCGAGTCGCAGTCAAACACTGGCACAGGCTTTCCAGCCTGGAAAAGCGCAGACTGAAGCCCGGGGCTACAGAAAATTTTCACCTGAGTGCAACTTGGTAGGAACAGGCGGCAAATCCTCCATATAATATATTGATATTTCTCTTATATTTTACCCAACAGCGAACCCCGGGAACCGGATTACAAGCTGTCCATCCAGCCCAGAGTCACCCGGACTATTTCCTCGAGCACCTCTTCGGCCACGGGCCGGCCTTTCGCCTCGTAGGAATGCCCCCGGCCGGGGAGCACATGCAGATCGCTCCTGACCGGCATCTGGCTTAACACTTTGCCCAGGAGGTCCAGATGGCAGAAAGGGTCCTGCCCTCCCTGGATGAAAAGCGCCGGACAGGGCAGGCCATAGAGCGGCCGGTCTCTCAAGTTTTCCGGCTTTCCCGGCGGGTGCAGGGGATAGCCCAGGAAGACCAGGCCGCTGGCCCCCACATCCTGGGCCACGATCTGGGCGGACACCCTGGCGCCCATGGACTTTCCTCCCAAATACAGTTCCAGGCCCTTGAATTCTTCCAGTTCGGTGATGTATTCCACCACCAGGCGAAAGGCCCCCTCCAGGACCGGGTCCTTGTCCGGAGATTTCCTGCCTTCCTCCGCGTAAGGGAAATTAAAGCGCACCATGACCAAGCCTTCCCGGGCCAGCCGCTCATGGACTCCCGCAATGACGGGGTGGTCCATGGTGTTGTTGGCGCCATGCCCCAAAATCAGCATGGCATCCATGGTGGCGGAGCGTGGAATACCGAGCACGGCACGAAATTGACGGTCAGGACCAAGAGGCAGGGTTACCTGGCGTGTCTCCATCTTCGTCCCTTTCTTTAATATACCCATAGGCTTCAGCCTGCGCCGGCACAGACCGACAAGCCTGTGCCACTGGGGATCTATTGGGGAACCAAAAGACTTTTTCAGCCCTGCAATGAATCTTCCAAGAGGCTCCCCGGTACGAGGAAAAGAAAACCGGTTTCCGGCTACAACTTGTCCGCCTCGTCCAACAGGATGACTTGCGGGTTCAGGTCCGCCAGGAGTTTGGTCAGGCCGCCGCCGTCCTCCCAAGTAACCAGGTGCTCCCAGCCGCCCAGGTGGACCAGGCGTTTGCCGCTGCCGACCAGATCTTTGAGGCGCCTGGCCCAGAGATGTTCCCGGCTTTGGCCATCGGGGTCGGCTGGCCGGGGCGCCCGCTTCAGTTTTCCCTCCCGGGCGAGGCGCGCCCGGCGGAATTCCGCGGCGACAAATGTTTCCAGCGTGCCCGCGGCCCCGTATTCCCACAGAAGGCGCAAGTTGTCCGGACTCAGGAGTTCGTCTGCAAAGCGCGGCAGATGGCTCCTCGCCACCCGGCCGACGTCCAGAAATTTAATCGGCACCTGGCGAAGTTTGCCCCAGTCCCGGGCCGCCCGGTACTCGAAGGGCAGTTCCGCCTGGGCTGCCACCCGTGCTACGGCCAGACTTTTCTCCGCTCCAGGGGGCAGCGTTGCCAGAGCCTCGGACAAGCGACGGCGCCACCTCCTCCGGGCCTGCTGCCGGTAGCGCACGGAAAAAGGACTGATCTCCACCGTAATCACTTCCGGCTGGACCTGTTGGAAGATCCGCCAGGCCCTTTCATACCCCGCCGGGTCCCCATGCACCGTGGCAAGGAGGATGAGGTTGGTCGGAAAGCTGGCCGGGCCAGCACAGTCTCGCAGGCGCAGGCTCTGCGCCTCTGTTTCTTCCGCCATCAAACTCCCCTGCACCACCTTGGCGAAGCCGGCGGCGCGGGCATCCTGCCTGTGTCCGGACGGGCCGGGGCAGGGCAGAGGATGATGGGGGGCATGAGAGGGGAAGCGACCGCTCTCCTGGAGAGTCCAGGCATGTTGGTCTTTCCCGGCACCCCTCCTAATGTTCGCCCTGTTTGCCATAGTAGGAATATTCGGGGGTGTCCGGGAACTTATAGAGATAACGCCGGCCGGAGACCTCCGGGGCCAGGTCGAGGAATTCCCCCCAATTGACCACGTGCACGTTCCTGAGGTCGTCGTCGGGCAGCGCGGCCACTTCCCGGGCGTTGAACACCGGGGCGTGGGCATAGACCAGGAGCCGCAGGGCCAGGTCCATTTCCTCCTCCCACACCCCGTTGGTGGGCGTCACCACCCCCATGAGCCGCCCCACATAGATGACGAGGGGCTGAAAATCCTCTTCCACCTCCCAGTAACTCTGCTCCTCGGCGAGCCTGGCCCCGAAGGTGCGCTCTCCCGTGGCCCCCAGGTACAACAGCACCTCATCGCCGTAGAGGGGATGGGAGCCATAGACCTGGTAAAGACCATAATCGATGCGGGGGTCGTCCAGTTCTTCCAGCTCATCCAGGGTGTAGGGTCCGTCCCAGTCGATGTATATGTTTTTGGTGGTCATGTGTTGTCCTTCTTCTGCCATCCTGAGCGGCGGTAATGAAACTTGACCATGGCGGCACAGGCTTTCCGGCCTCCGGCCTGTGCGCCGCAGGCGAACATCCTGCGGCTCCGTTTAACAGCAAACTGTGCAGGCAATGAACGCCATTGTTAATCCTGCACAAACTCCCGTCCCTCTTTCAGGGCCGTCTCCGCCCTGGCGAGCTGCCTGCCCAGATACATGGCGTGATTGATGTCCGAAATGGCCACATCCCGGGCGATCTGGTGCTGGAGGGACACTGCGGTCCGGCCCCGGTACTCCTTCAGGGTAACATCCTCGGTCCGGTGTTCCACGATAATTTCGCCGCCGTCCAAGGTCACCCGGAAATAGCCCATGGGGTCCAGGTGCATTTTCCATTTGCGCTTGCCCACCACGGTCAGGGCCCGGTCCAGTTCCTTGGGGTCGATGCTGATGGAATGGCTGAACACCGTGATGGCCCCGGGAGTCATACCCACACGCCCGGCGACTTCCTGCTGCAAGGCCATGAGACCGTAGAAATTCAGGAGCCAGGCATCCATGGCGTTGTGGGTGCGAAAGGTGGCGGTAAGGGTCAGCTTGTCTGCAAATGTTCGAAAAAATACCGACACCAGGCAAGGGCGGCTTTCCCTGGCGGTCAAATCCCGGGTATTGTCCCACAGGGTGAAATACGCCTTGCGGTCTTCCGGGTCCTGGCGCAAACGTTCAGATAAAATCTCGACCGCGTCCAGCCTGAAATATTTCCGCAGGCGGTTGCCGTAGGTGTAGGTCTCATCGGGACGCAGATCGGCCTCGAGAAACCCCGAGAAATATTTGCCAATTTTTTCCGGGTCTAGATTGAGGGAGGCCAATGCTTCAGGGTCAATTTTTTGCGGTTCTTCCACGACAACCTTTATGTTTTGCAGTTCAATGCGTTGTCCTTTCGCCAAGGTCACCCGGCGGCCGAAGCGGGTAATGAGATGAATCAGGTCCAACCAGGCCTCCAGGGGACCTTTTTTGATAACGTGATGGGCCCGGGGGTTGCTTGGGTAGTAAAGGGTCTCGACTTGAGGGAGGGGTGGGACCGCGCTTGGTCGCACCATGTTTTTGGCAGACTGCTCCATAGAATGACGCTGGAATCTCTCAAAATTTGCAAAGAAGCCCTTGATCTCAGAGAGAACGGCTGTGTCATCAGGCTTTCCTGCAATGATGGCCGTGGTGGGGTCGCCCAGCCAGGCTATCCGGGGCTTTTTTTCAAATAATTCTGGTTGCATCAAGCCATCGATGAGACGCCGGGTGCCTTTGATACGATACGGTTTTTCGAGACCGCCCGAGTAAGTGATTTTTGAATCACTGACAAGTTCTAAACCGTTTTTAAAAAAATTCTCCAATTCCTGCTTCGATCCTGACCGATCATGCCCGCAGATCACCAGCACCTGAATCTGCGGGTTATAGAGCAGATTCCGCAGCAGCTCCCGCAGGCCGTTGCCGTATAGGGTGCCGAAGACGGCGATGGGGCTGGTGGCCGGGTCGAGATCCACCCCGGCTTCCCGAAAACGCTCCATGACATACTCCGGCCTGGACCACAGGGTCACGACGCCGATGACCCCATGGGGATTAACCTTCAGGAGCCTGTCGTCAAAATAGAGGGCCTTAAATTCCATCCTATCGGCTTATATACCATAAACCGGGACAAACAGAGCGCTTAAACTGGAACCAGGGCGAAGTTGCCGCAAAGTTCCTCATACGCGAGGAAAACTTTTTGCGGAATGGCAGGAGTTATGGTAGGAATTTAGACAGGCGCTGTATTTTCCACCCCGCCTGGCACCTGAGGATTTGTTGGCATTATTCTTAATCTTTCTTTGCTGAACGCTTTTCTTTCCAAGGGAGGGGCAGTCATGATGGCATTTCACGAAAGAATGTATCTGCGCAGCTTCATCGAAATCAGCAAGACCCTGGGCTCCACCCTGGCAGTAAACGAGGTCCTGGATTTAATTGTGCGCCAGGCCACCGATGCCATGAGCCTCAAGGGGGCCACCATCCGGCTGGTCAACCCCAAGACCAACACCCTGGAACTGGTGGCGGCTGTGGGCTTAAGCGACAAATACCTGAGCAAAGGGGCCGTGGACCTGGACAAAAGCATCACCGACGCCTTAAGCGGCCGGCCGGTGGCCATCTACGACGTGGCCACCGATCCCCGCATGCAGTATCCCCAGGAAGCCAAGGAAGAAGGCATCGCTTCCCTGGTGGCCATTCCCATGGTTTATAAGGGCAAGGTCATCGGGGTCATGCGGCTGGTGACCGCAGAACCCCGGGAATTTACCCTCGATGAAGTGGATTTTGCCTGCGCCATCGCCGAATTGGGGGCGCAGGCCATCAGCAACGCCCGCATGTACGAGGCCCGCACCCGGGAACTGAATTTCCTCAAGGGGCTCCAGGAAGTCTCCAAGGCCATCAATTCCGCTCTGGATGTCAAAAAGGTGTTGCAGCTCCTGGTCAAGACCGCCACCACCGCCCTGGACATCAAGGCCGCGGCGGTGCGCCTCCTGGATGAGAAACGCCAGCAGATGGAGTTGGTGGCCTCCTACGGCTTAAGCGAACGCTATATCACCAAGGGGCCGGTGACCACCGACAAATCCATCGCCGAAGCCATGCTGGGCAAAGCCGTGTCCATTTATGATGTGGGCCTGGACGAACGAGCCACCTACCCCAAAGAGGCCGCTGAAGAAGGCATCAAATCCATCCTGTCCGTGCCCATCGCGTTAAAGGGGAACGTCATCGGCGTCCTGCGCATTTATACCGCCGAAAACCGGGAATTCTCCGACGACGAAATCACCTTTATTTCATCCCTGGCCGAACAGGCCGCCCTGGCCATGGAAAACGCCCGCATGTTCCAGAAACTCAAGGGCGAATACGAGGAGCTTATGGGCGACCTCTACCGGTTCACCGGCTTTACGCGAGGACTGTAGTCAGTTGTCAGTGAGCAGGAAAAGCACTTTTCCCGACTCGCTCAGGATGACAGAAAGATCAATTTTGCAAAAGGCTCAATCGGCTTTTGTCTAGTGAGGGGAAAGCAAGGAGGAGGTGGGGATTCTGCTCCGGCTTGCCCCTCACGCTTCTTTCTTCCGTTGTTCATTAATCACTGATTACTGTGGACTATCCGCTGTTCATTCCTTACTGACATGATATCTCCCTGCTCCGGCCAGCGGCTCGTCAGGGCGCGTTCGGCCAGGTGGCGGGCCAAAAAGAGCCAGTTCTTGAGGGTGGTGTGAAAATACCCGCTCTTGAGCCAGCGGCGGCCGGAGCTGGCCACCGGGGGAGAAAGCAGCCTCAGGCAGGTCCGGCCCCTCAAGCGCACTACCAGGTCCAGGTCTTCCGGACGGCGGTGGGTAAACCCCCCCAAGGCGAAAAACAGGTTACGGCGGATAATCAACACCTGGTCGCCATACGGGAGCCCCAGGAGCCGGGCCCGCCGGTTGGCCCCCCAGGAGATGAATCTCAGTGCCGGCACCGCAGGAGTGAGCTTCAATTCAAAGGCCCCGGCGTGAAATTCCGGGTCCGCAGCGGCGGTGCGCAGGGCATTGACATGCTCTGGGGCAATCTGCGTGTCGGCATGGAGGAAAACCAGGAACCGGCCCGAGGAGGCCAGGGCCCCGGCGTTCATCTGGCTCCCCCGGCCCTGCGGCGCACTCAGCATCTTAACCCCGGGGAAGCCGGCCGCCACCTGCAGGGTGGTATCGGTGCTGCCCCCGTCCACCACGATGATCTCCAGATCCGGAGCGACGGGCAGATGGGATAAGGTCCCCCCCAGGATTTGGGCTTCATTGAAGGCAGGAATAATGACAGAGAAGGGAATCAATGGTTAGCTTTCCGTTTTCAGCACAAAACAATAATCTCCGCGTTCTCTGCGCCCCTGCCGTCAAAAGCTTCGCCGCCGGGGCGCCGGGGGAATGATCCGTACGGTGATGGCAGCTCAGGGCCACACTCTGCTGATTATTTTTGCCAAGGAGCCGACCCCCGGACAGGTCAAGACCCGATTGTGCCCGGCGCTGTCTCCCGAAGCCGCCGCCCGGCTATATGGTCAATTCCTGGAGGATGTCATCGAAGAAATGACCCGGGTGCCGCAGATAGACATCGTCCTGGCTTACACCCCCGCCACGGCCCGGCCCTTCTTCCAGGAACGCCTCACCCCGGACATTCACCTCGTGGCCCAAGCCGGGGCGGATCTGGGGGAGCGTCTGCAGCAGGCCTTTACCTGGGGTTTTGCACAAGGGGCGCAAACGGTCCTGATCCGCAACAGCGACAGCCCGGACCTGCCCGGCCGGCTGGTGACGGAAGCCCGGGAGATGTTCGCGCGCGGCCAAGCCCGGCTGGTCCTGGGACCCTCCCCGGATGGCGGCTATTACCTGGTGGGCCTGCCAAGCCCCCAGCCGCAGCTCTTCCACGGCATCACCTGGTCGGGCCCTGCGGTGCTGGCCGAAACCCTGGCCCGGGCCGAACGCCTTGGGCTTGCCGCGCACCTCCTGCCGCCCTGGCCGGATATTGATACCAGTGAAGATTTGCGGGCCTTCCTGGCCACGCCCAAAACCAGCCCCTCCCCCGGCTGGCGCAGTTATAACCTGGCCAGGACCTTGATATCAGGGAGCAATAATCCGTGAGCAAAATCCGGTACTCCGGCCAGGATACGGGTTACTGCCTGCTGCTCATTGGCCCAGCCTCCTCAAAGTAACCCACCGCGGTTCCGCCTGGGCCAGGCGCTCCTTCAGTTCCTGCACCTGGGCCTTCAGTTTCTCCACCTGTTGCCGGAGGCTTTGATTTTCCGCCTCTCGGGCTGCCAGGAGAGATTGAAGATCTCCCGCCTCTTCCGGCCTTAAGGGAGCCGGTGCTTGGGGCTGGCTGGTGACGAGATCCGGCACCACGGCGTCCAGGTGGCTTTCAGCGACCAGGGTATCCAGCGGGTTTCTGCCGATGGTGAGGCGCTTGGCCATGCTATTTCCTCCCTTCCTGGCTGATTACTTCCTGGGCCAAAGCCCGGTAATCCGCGGCCCCGTGGCTTTTCGAGTCGTACCGGGTGATGGGTTGGCCAAAGGAAGGGCATTCCGCCAGCCGGATATTTTCCCGGATAACCGTCTCGAAAACCAGGCTGCCTTCACGCTCCCGCAGCATGTCCACCACCTCTTTGGCGTGGCGGGTGCGGCTGTCCACCCGGCAGGCCAGCACGCCGGTTACCTGGAGGTCGGGATTAAGGCGCTCCTGGACCACTTCCACAGTGTGCAGCAGTTGGGCCAGACCGGCCAGCGCCATGACGTGGGCCTCCACCGGCACCAGCAACTCCCTCACTGCGGCCAGGGCGTTGATGGTGAGAATACCCAACGTGGGCGGGCAATCAATCAGGACATAATCCCACCGGTCCGCCGGCACCTTGGCGAGTTGGCGCCGCAGGATGGTCTCGGCGCCCAACTCACCGGCCAGGATTTTTTCCACCCCGACCAGCCAGGCCGAGGAGGGCGCCACTTCCACGCCGGGGACCTCGGTCTCCTGGGCAAAGTCCAGGAGGCTTCCCCCATCCACGAAAATGCCCAGCACCCCTTTGCCGGCATCCCTGATGCCGAACCAGGAGGTGGCTGAGTGTTGCGGGTCCAGGTCCACCATCAGCACGCGGCGGTTTTGCTCTCCCAGGGCCGCAGCCAGGTTGACGCTGGTGGTGGTTTTGCCGCTCCCCCCTTTCTGGTTGGCGATGGCCAAGGTCCTCATTTCTCTTCCTCCCCCCGTGTCAGGTTCCAGGTTCCGGATTTCAGGTTTCTGGCCTTGGATGAAATGTTCAATTAGGATTTAAGGTTGTTCCAAGAAAAGCCGATACCCTGAAGCAGCCGAAAATAAAGGTTTCAGAGGCACCCGGTGGACCTTCCCGACCTTGATCCTAAAGCCCGGAACCCAACACCAGGAACCAGGAACCCCCAAAAAAAGGCACCCCGAGCGGGGTCTCAGGTCTTGTCAGACCTCCCGGCGGCGGTCAGCCGGGCCACTCGGGGCATTAAGCCTCGAACCACATACGGCCTCACCTATAGGGGCCTCCGGTTCAAAAATATCTCAAGACCACCATGCCACAGGAACCCGGGGATGTCAACCATTCCCTTTTGAGAAAAGTAGTGATATCCTTGCCCCTTACAACATCTTTTGGCCTTATCCGGACGCTCAAACTATGATATCGTGCCTTTCGCCGGCTCGGGTGGGGTTCCCCCGCTGACCTCCCCCCTTACCTGATGAGGAAGCTTTCCATGCATCTGATCATGAGACCAGTGATTGTTTCCGTCGCCTGTCTGGCCCTGATGCTGTCCGCGATCCAGGTTCTGGGCGCCAAGCCGGTCCCCGGCCTCCGGTCGGCGGGGTGGTCCTGCCTCCCTGAGCTGGAACGGGCAATTTTTCAATACACCAACGAAGCGCGCCGCAGAAACGGCCTATCAGCCCTGACCTGGGAGAACTGCCTCCGTGAGGTAGCCCGGGCCCACAGCGCCGACATGCTGGCCAGGCACTACTTCTCACATAACAGCCCGGAGGGCGGCACCCCTGACCAGCGTATCCGGGCGGGTTGCCGGTTCAATAATGTCAGCATGACCGGTGAAAACATCTGGATGGGCACCAATCTCAGGGAGGACACCCGGCAGTTGGCCCGACACATCGTGGATAACTGGATGTCCAGCCCGGGCCACCGCTCGAATCTGCTCCGCCCCGAGTTCACCGATATCGGCATAGGCGCAGCCGCCAATGGCAAGGAAGTCCAGGTGACTCAGGTTTTCCTCAGTCACCGGTAATGAAGATGGAAGGAACCGTCGCAACAATTCGTTACGTTGGCATATAGCCGGCGCCGCCTCAGGGGGTAATCAGGTGGATGGGGATGACTACTTACGGAGAGGCAGAGGCAACCTTCCCTGCCACGCCGGCCCGGCAGGCCGCTGCCTCAAAGGACCACGCAGGGCCTGGGGGCTGCAGGCCCTGCTCTGGTATTTCTAACGCGAAGAGGGAGTGGGCGGCGGCGGCACCACTTTTTGCAATTTCATCGGTTTGGGATCGTACTTTTTCAGATCCTGGGGGTTCACCCCTACTCTGTTATTCGGCAGGTGCACTGCTGGCGGCGGCGATTGATATTTGGTGTCCCAACCGGACCCTGCCTGAGTCCTGGCGTTTTCCAGGTTAGGTTTTGTTCCTTGTGCCGAACTCTGGGCCTGGTTCCCAGAGTTTTTCAATTTCTGAGCATCCTGATAGGCGCCCGCCAGGCCGGGTGCGGTCCATGCCAGCATCAGGCCCAAAATCAGGACCCCTATGCCGAAAACCTTACCGAATTCACTTGTCATGAATTACTCTCCTCCGATAAGAATGGTCTTAAGCCCAAAAAACGCAGGCACCGGATGTTTAAGCCCTCCGGCATTCACAGTCAGCCTGTGGGAAACCAGGGTCAGATAGCCCCTCTGCCGACCTGGTGTCCTTCCTGCAAAATTACAGACCGTATTTTAACGTAAAACGTTACCTTGATTATCAGGAATTTTTCTGAGTAAAAAAAATTTAATCGATGGCGATGGCGCTAAGGGGCCGCTGCCCCTTCACCCCCTTTCCCAACTATATTCTTCATCTTATTTCAACCCATAAAGATCATTGAATTTGCGGGCGAGGTAGTCCTGCAGGTAGCGGGCATTCCGCTCCTCTCCGGTTACCCGGCGAACCAGGTCCCGGGGGCGGTAGCGCATACCCTGGGAATGGATGTTTGCCCGCAGCCATTGGAGAAAGGGACCAAACTCCCCCTTAGCGAAGCGCTCTTCCAGGCCCCCCAGCTCTTCATCGGCCTTGGCAAAAAATTGGGCCGCGTAGATATTTCCCAGGGAATAGGTGGGAAAATAGCCGAAGGCGCCACTGGCCCAATGGACATCCTGCAACACGCCTTCCCGGTCATCAGGGGGTGTTAGTCCCAGATATTCCTGAACCTTGGCATTCCAGGCAAGGGGCAGGTCCCGCACTTCGAGGTCGCCGTTGATGAGACTGCGTTCCAGATCAAAGCGCATGATGATGTGCAGGTTGTAGGTGACTTCATCCGCTTCGACGCGGATCAGACTGGGGGCCACCCGGTTAATGGCGCGGTAAAAGTCCTTGAGGGCCACATCCCTCAGGGCCGGGAAGACTTCCTGGGTCCGGGGGAAGAAGCCCTGCCAGAACCCCAGGGAGCGGCACACCATATTTTCCCACATCCGGGACTGGGATTCATGGATGCCCAGCGAGACGTCTTCGCCCCGGGGGGTCCCCCAATGTTCCGGCGGCAGGCCCTGATTATACAGAGCGTGGCCGGCCTCGTGCATGGCGCCGAAAAAGGCGCAGTTGAAAAAATTCTCGTCGTAGCGGGTGGTGATGCGGACATCGCCGGGGCCCAAACCGGTGCTGAAGGGATGGGCGGTGGGGTCCAGGCGCCCGGCGGCAAAATCATAACCGATGCGGGTTACCGCTTCCCGGCAGAGCTGTTCCTGGAGTATCCGGGGGAAGTGGCGGTGGACAATGGTTTCATCCGGCTTGCGTCTGCTGCCCTGGATGGCGTCCAGCAGCCCCACCAGAAATTTCCGCAGGCTGACGAACAGTTGTTCCAGGCCGGCGGCCGTCTCCCCCACTTCATAGCCATCCAGCAGGGCATCATAGGGTTCGGTGGTATATCCCAGGGCCTCGGCCTGCTGGCGGGACAGATCGAGCAGGCGCTCCAGAAAAGGCTGGAAGCCCCGCCAGTCGTTGTTGGGGCGAGCTTCCTCCCAGGCAGTTTGGCCGTCCGCGCCCGCCTTGGCCAGTGCTACGGCCAAATCCCGGGGAATCCGGGTGATGCGGTCATAGGTGCGCCGCCACTCCCTGATGTTGACGGCCTCGGCGCTTTCCGGGTCGGCCGTGAGGTTACTGCCTTCCACCCGCTCCAGATGCTCCCCCACCCGGGGATCGGTCAGCCGCTCATGAACCAGACGGGCCAGCAGGGCCAACTCCTGGGCGCGATAGGCGTGGCCCTTGGGGGGAATGCATGTGCGCTGATCCCAGCCAAGAAGCTGCTCCACCGAAATGAGGAGGGCGGTTTCCCGGCTGTGGTCTGCCAGCCAACGATAAGATTCTTCAGGGGTCATATCAGGTTCTCCCGGCAGGTTTTCGAAAAGTGTTTTTCATTGGTCATCTTTACTTCACCGGCTGATTTCACAGCCGGTGAAATAAGGGTGTGCTTGCCTAAGCAGCGAACACGGGGCGCAGGCCCCATTTTCATGTTGGCAGAACCCCAAAAAGTTGGGAAGGGACTTTCTTCTCTTGTAGGAGCAAAGGGCATAATCGGAACAATTTTTACGGGAAGCAGGAGGAACCGGGGACCTTCACCTCTTTTGGGGGTGGCCTACGAGGAGGTCCTGGAATTCTGGGGAAATATTATCTCCTTCCACCAAATTGACCAAAAGGCGGCCTCCCACCGCGGACGGGGCAAAAACCAGGTCCGCCTGAGCCAGTTTCAGGCGGGAAATGGCCCCGGCATTGCTGGCCAGGGCCAGCACCCGCACCTGGGGATTCAAGTCTTTGGCTATCAGGGAAATGAAGGCATTTTCGCCATCGTCCTCCCGGGCGGCGATGACCATCCGCGCCGTTTTCGCCCCAGCCGCAAGTAATACCGCTTCCTCGCTGGGATTTCCCTTGACCACCTGTTGCCCCGGTAAGAAGGGCTCAGAGCCGGGAGAAATGATCTGGACGAAAGGAATCTTCCGGGCTGCCAATTCCCGCGCCGTATTGCGGGCAATGGGACCCTCGCCCGCCAGGATGATATGATCTTTCGGTTCCACCTTGTCCTCCGCAGGGGAAAAAATTCGCTTCAGCTCCAATGAAATGGCCGGCCCGATAACCGAGGCCAGGATGGTGGCAAAGATACCCAGACCGATTATGATAACAGAAGTGACAAACAGGCGGGTCTCCGCGGTGACCGGCACAATATCTCCATATCCCACGGTCGCCAACGTGACGATGGTGAAATAAAAAGCAGTAACCAGATCCTGGACTTCCGGGTGGAAGCTCTTGCCCAAGACAAAAGACCCAAATGTCCCGTAGGCCAGGACCACAAAAATGCTGATTAAGGAATACAGGAAATTGGCCAGGGGGACCTGGCGGGTAAAGTGGCGTTGCAGGACCACCAGGGCTCCGAGCAACAGCACGGGAAGGTAAAGGCTGGTCTGCCACTTTTGCAGGATCAGGTTGGCCGCGATAGTTATGGTCAGCATGAGCATGGCAAAAGACCAGGCTACGGCCAGCCGCCAGAGGAGTCCGAAACCGATCAGCACGAGAAGGGCTCCTAAAACGACCTGCGCGCCATCCCCAAAAATCCTGAGAGAACTCCCCAGCTCAACCAGAGGTTTGACATGCGTCAGGTGCAGCACCGGCTGCCTGAGGCCACTCAAGATATTCAGAATGCCACTGAACATTATGGCGACAGCCAGAGGACACTGGGGCCAGCATGGCGCGGCCCAGCCCAGTAGGCGATACCATCGTCCCGGAAGCGCAGCAGTTAAGCTTTTCATTGTCCTCTGGCCGACCCCATTGAGCCACGTTAAGGCTTTCCTGGTCCTGGACAAGCCGATCCCGATTTCCTTCTGCGAAGATAATTACTTCTGTTCATAAAATCAACGTTCCTTTGCCCTTCTGCTTCCCTTGCTCCTGTCCACAGCCATGCGTATTCCTGAAGGGAGAGACTGGTCGAATGAAACGTCCCCGGCTCTCTCCTGGAAAATCCTTTCGGCAGGAAAAGCACCGGGAACTGGAGACGGCCTTCGGGTCAGGAGGAGCGGGTGGGGGCACCACCGAGAATGCCGCCCTGGGGCAGCCGGCAAGAGGCGGGCCGGACCTTGGGAATAAGGACTGTTACTCCTTCAGGGCCTCGGCTTGGTCTGTGGCCTCCCAGGGCGGGGCCAGGTCGGAGCGTCCCATATGGCCATAAACGGCCAACTGGCGGTAGAACGTGCCCTTATTGAGGACC
>Ga0078972_1003481_pt1 | contig 47076 bp, 41 predicted proteins | sample YelNatPaOPGAMG01_FD_67568 | JGI IMG/M metagenome (GOLD analysis project Ga0078972, IMG submission 67568) | Hot spring thermophilic microbial communities from Obsidian Pool, Yellowstone National Park, USA - OP-RAMG-01 (SPADES assembly) (version 2) | ecosystem: Environmental > Aquatic > Thermal... | reverse complement strand
CTGACGAGGGTCCTGTTCTCGAGGTGAGCGATCTGGGCGTCACTTTCCCAGCTCGACTCAGAGGGACTTCTACCGTGGCCGTGGAGCACGTTACCTTCACGATCGGAGCGAACGAGACCGTCGGCCTCGTGGGAGAATCAGGATCGGGTAAGACGACCATCGCGCGCGTCATCCTCGGTTTGACCGCCCCAGCGCAAGGATGCGTGCGCCTGATCGGTCAGGACATCACCCGGGCCAGCAAACGGCAGCGACGAGCTCTCAGCACCCAGATGCAGGTGGTCTTCCAAGATCCGTACAGCTCTTTGAGCCCAACCCGCACGATATGGCAGACTCTCGCCGAGCCTGTCCTCGCCCAGGGCAACCTAGACCCAGGCTCCACCCGGCAGCGGGCGATCGAGCTTCTCGAACGAGTAGGACTTGACAGAGATGCCTTGGTTAAATACCCGCGGCAGTTCTCAGGCGGACAGCGCCAGAGGATAGCCATAGCCAGGGCTCTCATGCTGCGTCCAAGGCTCGTGGTTCTTGACGAACCCGTGTCGGCACTAGACCTCTCAGTGCAAGCCCAGGTACTCAACCTACTCAAAGAGCTCCAAGAGGAATACGGGCTCAGCTATCTGTTCATAGCTCACAACTTGGCGGTAGTTCGCTACATGGCGAGTAAATTGCTGGTGCTTTATCGTGGGCAATTGATGGAGTCCGGCGCAGCGGACACAATCTATTGCCATCCAGGAAATCCTTATACGAAAGCCCTGCTTGACGCAGCCCCGGTAGCGAATCCAGAGATACAAGCTGCGCGGCGATTAAATGTCGTTTCCGCAGCTGCGTCGGTTCACGCAAACAGCACCACCGGTTGTATCTTTGCTAGCCGGTGCTCGTACGCCATTCAGGCTTGCACCGAAAGTGCACCACCACTCGTCTCGCTCGGAAATGGCTCCGAGGTAGCGTGTCATCGCGCCGGCAGCTACGAGCGGCCGCCTGGAGACAGCAGCGCTTCGGCGAGCGCCGGGGGTTGATGATCCCAGTCGACTGCCCCGCTGGCGCGGGTCGCGACTACGAGACGTGAGCCCGCGACTCACTGCGACGTAATCTACCCGGGACCCTGCGTCGGCGGGGCCGAACAGACCCTGTGGTCTTCGGGTCAGGGGCTGGTAAGGTGCAGCGGTGGAAGGTCCGGGCAACCCCCGAACGACGGCTTCCCCGGTCAGCGGCCGTCACGCCAGGGCGGTGTTCGCCGTGACCGCCGCCGGCGTGTTCATGGCTTCGCTGGATCTTTCCATTTCGGCCTCGCAGTGTTCTCCGCTGCCTCCGCGCTTTGCGGGGTCGCCCCGAACGTCGCTGTCCTAGTAGTCGGTCGGGTGCTCGAAGGCGCAGGAGCCGCAGCGTTACTGCCCGCTTCGCTAGGATTGCTCCTCGAGGCATACCCCCAGGAACAGCGCTCCCACATCGTGGCCCTGTGGAGCGGCGTAGGGGCTCTCGCAGTCGCAGCCGGCCCGACCTTGGGGGCTTCGCTCGTAAGTCTCGACAACTGGCGGCTCGTATTCTACGCCAACATTCCGATAGCCGGGGCAGCGTGGATCGCCGGTAGACGATCCCTCCAAGAGTCAGCCGGCGCCGCAGGCGGCTCAACTCCCGACCTCCCCGGTGTGGCCCTGATCACGGCCGCCCTCGCCCTCGCCGTGCTCGGAATATCACAGGGATCGACCTGGGGTTGGCCGACTCCGAGAACCGTCGCTGCCCTCGCCGCTGCGGTGGTGTTAGGCGCCGTGTTCGTCCTGCGCTGCGGCCGGGTAGCCGACCCGGTCCTGGACTTGTCGCTTTTCGCCGAGCGGACGTTCAGCGTCGCGAACGCAGCCACCTTGCTATATGCAATGGGTTTCTTCGCGATGCTGCTCGGAAATATCTTGTTCCTCACCTCGGTTTGGCACTACTCGATCATCGCAGCGGGGCTTGCGGTAACCCCGACCCCACTTGTCGTTTCCGTCGTCGCCGGTCCGGCAGGCCGGCTTGCTTCGAGGATAGGCGCCCGAACGGTCGTAGCGGTCGGCGCTACCTTCTTCGCGGGTGGTCTGGTCATGTTCGCGACCATCGTCGGGCCCAATGCGATGTACATCGGGCGCTGGCTGCCGACCACGTTGATCGTAGGCGCAGGGATCGGCCTCACCTTCCCGGTGCTCGGCGCCGCAGCCGTGTCGAGCCTGCCGATCGAGCGCTTCGCCGTCGGCAGCGCAGTCAACCAGACAGCCCGCCAGATCGGCGGTGCCTTTGGGGTCTCCATCCTCGCAGTGATCCTCGGCTCCAGTCCTGCGTCGCTCATCACGCTCACCGATTTCCGTCACCTGTGGCTCTACTGCGCCGCCATGGCTGCCGCCACAGGGCTCGTCGGCCAGCTACTGGGACCAGGCGGTCGGCGAGCCAGGGTCGGGGGATAGCGACCGCAGCCAGCACTCTCCGCGCCGTGTCAAGAGCATTGTGCTATCTCCTCTCCCATGCGATCTCCTCCAGGTGAGTGGTCAACTCGTCGAGGATCTCGGCTATTGGAGTCACCCCGATCCCAGGGCCGCCGGGCACGTTGAGGTGCCCGGCGTCGAGGACGAAGGGCTCGGTCACATCCCGGTGGAAGTAGCGATTCGACGCCGAGATGTCGCCGGGCAGGCTGAACCCCGGAAGCGATGCGAGCGCAATGTTCGCGGCTCGGCCGATGCCCGTCTCGAGCATCCCGCCGCACCACACTGGCACACCTCGCTGATAGCACACGTCGTGGATCGCCTTGGCTTCGAGGTAGCCCCCGACTCGCCCGGCCTTGATGTTGACGATCGCGCACGCTCCCCTGTCGATCGCGTCCGCTGCGACCGCCGCCGAGGTGATCGACTCGTCGAGGCATATCGGCGTTCGCATCCGTCTGGCGAGGACACTGTGACCTGAAATGTCGTGCTCGCCGAGCGGTTGCTCGATGAGTAGCAGCCCGAAGCGGTCCAAGCGAGCGAGGTGCTCCGCGTCAGCGAGGCGGTACGCGGCGTTTGCATCGACCTGCAGTGCCAGCTCGGGCCCGAAGCGTTCGCGTACCGCCTCGACGGGTTCGATGTCCCACCCCGGCTCGATCTTGAGCTTGATACGAACGTACCCCTCTTGCAGGTGTCCTGCCACGGTGTCGAGGAGTTGGCCGACCGAAGGAGCAATTCCTATCGACACCCCTGCTGGCACACGGTCACGAACGCCTCCGAGGCGGGAGGCGAGACTCACCCCAGCGGCGCGAAGGTCGCCGTCTAGAACCGCCGCTTCGATGGCAGCCTTCGCCATCGGATGTCCTTTTACTGCTGACAGTACCGGAGCTACATCTTCAGCCTTAAGATCACCCCCTCTCGCGGACAGGCTGGGTAGAAGGTGCGATCGGATCACCGCCTGGGCGCCTTCGACGTACTCGGCCGAGTAGAGGGGCTCGCTCATCGCAACGCACTCTCCCCAGCCGGTTGACTCAGCGCCTTGCGCCTCGACCAGGAGAACGTCACGCTCCGTCTCGGTCCCAAACGAGGTCCGAAACGGGCTGACGAGCGGCATCGCCAGGCGACGCAGAACGATACGCTGCACTCTCACGACGCCACCGGGTGATCGGGGTTCGCCGACATTGCGGGGCGTAGCAGTTGGTAGCAGCCGTCACGAGTAATCGACGTGGCGACGTACCCTTCAGCCATGGCGCAGCCCATGGTAGCTCGGAGCTCCAGGCGCCACGCGCGCCCCAGCTGCGGGTCCGCCTTACGGATAGAGACGATGTCGGGCGGGACCTGGCAGGAGATGACGGGCGCTCCAAGGTCGAGCCCCATCGTGACCGGCCGCTCGCCAGGGCCAACTTCTAGAGCTGAACGGACTTGTTGATCCGCAGCGACGTCGTGCGTTCTCGCGGGGAAAGGTTCCCCTGTGGTCAATCGGGCGATGCAGCGGTCGGTTTCGTCGTTGCCGTTCTGGGCGTCTGGCATGGCTCCGTAGAAGTTCGGATGGTAGCTGACAGCCTGAGCGCCGAGCTTTGCGAGGTTGAACCAGCCGTTGCGGCGAGACAGAGGATCGAATGTCCAGGTTACGGCCGGCAGGCCCTTCGAGCGCGCCCATCTGCGCTGGTGCTCCTTGAGCACTAGCCCGACCCCGCTGCCTTGATGATCGAGAGCGACCCCGGTCACGTGGGAATGCAGCTCGATCGCTCCTTGGCGCCTGGCGAGAAACCCCACGGCTGCGCCAACCAACTCGCCGTCGCGCATGGCCGCTCCGACGTAGCCACCCGAGTGCACCAAGGCGACAAGGAGGTTCACCGGCATGGCAGTCTGGGAGCTGCCTCCGCCCCAAATCGAAGCGAACAGGGGCTCCACTTGCGCCATCTCATCCAGTTGCTCCAAGTTTCGGACAACGACCCCGGCGCCGCGGTCGACGTCCCCTCCAGAGTTCGGGGCTTGGAGTCCGGGTGCTTCGGCGATGCTGCTCACTGAGCGACAACTCTGCCACAAAGCGGTCGGCCGCCGGGCTACGCCGGGCCGATGAGCTGCACTTCGACGTCGGCTTCCTCCGCCCCACTCCTCCCAGACGGGCGCGGTTACCTTCGAGGACATCCCTTATGCGACCGTTCACAGTCCTGACCGTATGCTGCGCCAACCGCTGCCGTTCCCCTATGGCGGAGGCGCTACTAGCGAGGGCCCTACTCAAGGGTCACATAGACGACTTCGCTGTTGCCTCTGCTGGCTTTGGACCGTCCGGCGCTCCAGCCGAAAGCGAGGTCATCGAAGTCCTGGCCGAGATCGGCTTCGACGTGGCCTACCACCGCTCCACCACAATCAGCACATCGATGCTGACCTCGTGCTCGCCATGACACGTCCGCTCGTGATGGAAATAGCCCTGCTCGAAGAGTGCGCCGGGCCTACGACGTTTCTCCTCGCCGAATTCGCGTCGCTAGCCGACACCCAGGTGGGAGACGATACCGGTATCGATCCTTGCGGGGAACCGACCGCCGCTGGCGATGCCCTACGACAACGAGTCGCCCGGCTCCATCTTGGACGGCGGCGCCAACCTGCTTGCGATGGCGACCAGCCTCGAGATCGGCGATCCGGTCGGTGGCCCGATGCGCCGTTATCGCGCGACCCGCGACAGGATCGCCGGACTCTCCGCCTCCGTTGCCGACTATCTCACCTCCCCAGCTAGGCGCCATCCCTGACATATAGCTCCGCCTTTAACTATCGATATATTGTGCAGTCTTGTTCAAATACGCAATAGATGGCTGATAGTTGGCAACCTTCTAGCATTGTCTTGTTGTCCGGGTGTTCCTACGATGGATCTAGACCACAAGGAGATCCATGCTCGCCACCCCTGCTTCCGCGTCCCTGCACTGCGCAGCTCGCACTGCCACAAAGCGTCACCTCCTGATGTGCCCACCGGTGCATTTCGAAGTGTCGTATTCCATCAATCCTTGGATGGACGTCGACGCTCCGGTGGATCCAGACAGGGCCATGGCCCAGTGGTCGACTTTGCGGGACTGCTATCGGAACCTCGGGCACAGCGTCAAGACGGTGGATCCCGCCCCCGGACTTCCCGACATGGTCTTCGCCGCGAACGCCGCCGTCGTGCACAACGGCCAGGTACTGGTCGCGAATTTCACGCATCCTGAGCGTCAAGGTGAGAGCGCTGCTTACCGCGGCTGGTTCGAAGCAAGCGGGTTCAACCCAGTCCTAACTGCCAGCTACCAAAACGAAGGGCAGGGAGACGTACTCGCCGTCGGCGGGGTCATGCTGGCTGGGACCGGCTTCCGAACCTCTGTCGCCGCCCACGAGGAGCTCAGGGACTTCTTCGGCGTCCCGGTTGTCACGCTCGAGCTGGTGGACCCCCGCTTCTACCACCTCGACACCGCGTTGGCGGTGCTCGATGACCACTCGATCGCCTACTTCCCCGGGGCGTTCTCCAGCTCCAGCGTGTCCACCCTCGAAGAGCTGTTCCCGGACTCGATCCTCGTCGACGAGATCGACGCGTGCGCCTTCGGCCTCAATGCGATGTCAGACGGCTTCAACGTCGTCCTGTCCGATCGTGCGCGGACCCTCCAGGAGGAGCTTCGCCGGCGCGGCTTCAACCCTATCGGCGTAGACATGAGCGAGTTGCTCAAGGCCGGCGGAAGCGCCAAGTGCTGCACATTGGAGCTGAGGGCATGAACGTCCAGTTCGTCGACGTGGCGTCGATGTCCCGGTGGGTCTCGGAACGGGGCGCGGAGCGGATCCTCCTGGAGCTGGCACGCAGGATCGAGGCCGACTTCGCAAGGTGGCAGTCTTTCGACAAGACACCCCGGATCGCGTCGCACTCGGCCGACGGCGTCATCGAGCTCATGCCCGCCAGCGACGGTCACCGGTATGGATTCAAGTACGTCAATGGTCATCCGAAGAACCCGGAGCGCGGTTTCCAGACGGTCACGGCGTTCGGAGTTCTTGCCGACGTGTCGAACGGCTACCCGACTCTCCTCGCTGAGATGACGATCCTGACAGCGCTGCGTACAGCAGCGACCTCAGCTATGGCTGCCGCGCATCTAGCCAGACCAGGATCCCGCGTAATGTCACTGATCGGCTGCGGGGCCCAGGCAGAGTTCCAGGCGCTCGCGTTCAGTGCGATCGTCGGCATCGAAATGATCCGTTTCTGGGACACAGACCCCCACGCGATGGACAAGTTCGAGCGCAACGCGCAGGCACTTGGCCTGTCGATCACCCGCGCTCGGGGCCCGCTCGACGTGACCGAGGGGGCAGACATCGTCACAACCTGCACCGCAGACAAGAAGAACGCTACCGTTCTCGGGGACGAGTCCGTAAAGGCCGGACTTCACATCAACGCGATCGGCGGGGACTGCCCGGGCAAAACCGAACTCGACCCATGCATACTTCAACGTTCTAGCGTCTTCGTCGAGTACGCGCCACAGACGCGCGTCGAAGGCGAGATACAGAATCAGCCGCCCGACTTCCCGGTGACCGAGCTTTGGAACGTCGTCAGCGGGCGACATCCTGGCCGGCGCAGCGCAGGCGAGATTACGGTGTTCGACTCGGTAGGTTTCGCGATCGAGGACTTCTCGGCCCTGAGCTACCTCGCAGAGACAGTCGCCGGCACCGACTACGCGACGGCTGTCGACCTGGTAGCAGAGCCGGCCGACCCGAAGGACCTGTTCGGCCTCACCACACCACGCCGTCTCAGGTTGGTCGCCGCAGGCACCTCAGACCAGTGAGCGCGCAAGCACCCGACAGCGTGGTAATGGTCCGACCGCTGCGCTTCGCCCCAAACGCCGAGACCGCTGCAGACAACTTTTTCCAGCACAGCGTACCGCTGGCAGCCGCACCCTCCCTGGCAAAGGCAGCGTTCTACGAGGTCACCGAGATGGCGGACAAGCTCGCAGGCCTCGGCGTCAAGGTCCATCTCTTCGACGACCCCGAGCACCATCGACCCGACAGCGTTTTTCCCAACAACTGGTTCTCCACCCACCCTGATGGTCGTGTCGCTCTGTACCCGATGTTCGCGCCTAGTCGCCGAGGGGAACGACGCTCCGACATCATCGCGGCGCTTCGACGGGAGTTCCACATCACCGCCGTTTACGACTACTCGGTCCTCGAGGACGACAAGATGTATCTCGAGGGCACGGGCGCTATGGTCCTCGACCATGTCAATCGCATCGCCTACGTCGCGCGATCTTTCCGGTCACACGAACAAGCCGTCGACATCGTCTGCGGTGACCTCGGCTACCGGCCCGTCAAGTTCGCTACCCGCGACCGGCGGGGGGCACCGATCTATCACACCAACGTCATGATGTCTGTCGGCTCCACTATCGCCATCGTCGCGTTGGACGCAATCCCCGACTCAGATGAGCGCGAGAACGTGAAAGAGAGCCTGCGATCGACTGGCCATGCAATCATCGAGCTGTCCCTCGAACAAGTCGAAGCGTTTGCCGGGAACGCTATCGAAATCATGACTGGCTCTGGGCCTCGCTTGTTGATGTCGGCTCGCGGCTACGACAGCCTCCGAGGTTCCCAGCGCCGCGCCATCGGCGCGCACGCAGAACTGCTCGCCATATCCGTGCCGACCATCGAGCTCGCCGGCGGCTCTGTAAGATGTATGGTGGCAGGAATACACCTGCCACCTCGTCACGCCGAACCATCCAGTACAAACGAACTGGATTCTCTAGTAGCGCAGCCGGCAGGAACGGAGGCACTGCGGTGAAGTCAACGCAACCACTCTAGGGGCACCTCGAAAGCCAAGACCTCCTCGAAGAGGTCGATTCCCTGGTACGGGGTTGGCTCGACGCGGCCGCCGCCAATCGTGTGACTGCGTCAGCTCGCCGTCTCGCTGACGTTCTCAAGGACCCGGCCGGGCTGGATTTCACCGTGGGCTTCGTCGACCGGGTCCTTCGCCCCGAAGACGTACGCGTCGCTGCCAGAAACTTGCGTGAGCTGACCGCCAAGTCCCCGACGTTCCTTCCAGCGCATTTGAGGCTTGCGCTCAAAGTCGGGGCGACCACATCGCTGCTAGCCCCGGGGCTCACCATCCCAGCAGCGCGGCGCCTCCTTCGCCGTATGGTCAGCCACCTGCTCATCGACGCTAGCGACGTCGAGCTCGCCAAGATGATTGCCAAGATCAAACGTCGCGGCGCGAGACTGAACATCAACCTGCTCGGCGAGGCCGTCCTTGGCGACAAGGAGGCGAAGGGTCGCATAGAGGGCACCGAGAACCTTCTCATGCGTGACGACGTCGACTACGTGTCGATCAAGGTCAGTTCCGCCGTCGCTCCGCACGCACCACTGGCCTTCGACCAGGCGGTCGAGCACATCCAAGCCAGCCTGCTGCCGCTGTTCCGGCTCGCAGCGGAGTCGACGACACCGAAGTTCATCAACCTCGACATGGAAGAGTACCGGGACCTCGACCTGACCACTGCGGTCTTCACGGAACTCCTCGACCGCGAAGACCTGTTGCACCTCGAGGCCGGCATCGTCTTGCAGGCGTACCTTCCAGACGCGCTTGGGGCGATGATCAGGCTCCAGAACTGGGCTGCGGCGAGGCGCTCTCGCGGCGGCGCTGCTATCAAGGTGCGGCTCGTCAAGGGAGCCAACCTGCCGATGGAGCGTGTCGAGGCGTCGCTGCACGGCTGGCCCCTCGCCACCTGGGACACCAAGCAGGAAACCGACACGAACTACAAACGCGTGCTCAACTACGCGCTCACCACCGAACGTGTAGCCAACGTTCGTATCGGCGTGGCAGGACACAACCTCTTCGACATCGCCTACGCGTGGACGCTCGCCGGCCGGCGCGGCGTGCGTCATGGGGTGGAATTCGAGATGCTGCTCGGCATGGCGGAAGGCCAGGCCCGCGCCGTCGCCGAGACCGTGGGTCCCCTTTTGCTCTACGTGCCCGCTGTCCATCCGAGAGACTTCGATGTCGCCATCGCGCACCTCGTGCGCCGCCTTCAAGAAGGCGCCAGCCCGGACAACTTCATCTCAGCCGTCTTCGACCTCCATGACAGCCCTGCTCTCTACGAGCGCGAGAGGAGCCGCTTCGTCGCGTCACCCGCCGGCCTCGACGACACGGTCCCGGCCCCCAACCGAACCCAGGACCGGCGGGAGATCGCCCGCCTGGACCAACAGATCCGCCTCGACATCGTCCCCACCTCGTTCGACAACACCCCGGACACGGACCCGTCACTTGCCGGTAACCGTCTTTGGAGCCAGGCGATCACCGAACGCATCGCCAGCTCCACCCTCGGCGACGACCTCGTAGCAGCCCACACGATCACCGAACGCAGCGTCCTCGAAGCGACGATCCGCGACACGCTCGCCGCCGGTGCGTCGTGGGCTGAGCTCGGCGCCAGGGGTAGAGCGAAGATCTTGCGCAGGGCTGCGATCATCTTCGCGCAGCGCCGCGGCGAACTGCTCGAGGCGATGGCCTCCGAATGCGCCAAGCGCTGGACCAGGGCGATCCCGAAGTGTCAGAAGCTATCGATTTCCTCAACTACTACGCCGGTGCGGCCGAGGAGCTAGAGGCCGTCGACGGCGCCCAGGCCCATCCGGTGGGCCTCACCGTCGTGACGCCGCCTTGGAATTTCCCGGTGGCAATCCCGACAGGCTCGACTGCCGCTCCGTTGGCCGCCGGCTCGGCAGTTATAGTCAAGCCGGCTCCTCAGGCCCGTCGCTGCGGATCCCTGCTCGTGAAGGCGCTCTGGGACGCGGGCGTACCGACCAGCGTGCTCTCCCTCGTTCACGTCGACGAGGGTGATCTAGGCCGTCGCCTCGTCTCCGACCCCCGCGTCGACCGGCTGATCCTCACCGGCGCCTTCGAGACGGCGCAGCTCCTGCGAGGCTTCCGCCATGACCTGCAGCTGCTCGCCGAGACGAGCGGAAAGAACTCGCTCATCGTAACGCCCCAAGCCGACCTCGACCTTGCGGTCAAAGACCTCGTCGCCTCCGCGTTCGGGCATGCAGGCCAGAAGTGCTCGGCAGCGTCCCTCGCCATCCTGGTCGGCTCGGTCGCCACATCGGTTCGCTTTCACAATCAGCTCGTGGACGCTGTCAGTTCGCTGAAGGTCGGCTACCCTGCGGACCCGACCGCTCAAGTCGGGCCGATCATCGAGCCGGCGTCCGGCAAACTCCTACGGGCATTGACCGAGCTCGCTCCAGGTGAAACCTGGCTCGTCGAGCCGAAGCAGCTAGACGACACCGGTCGGCTCTGGTCGCCCGGGGTTAAGACCGGGGTCAGGCGAGGCTCAGAGTTCCACCTGACCGAATACTTCGGCCCCGTACTAGGCCTGATCGCCGCCGGCGACCTCGACGAGGCGATCGAGATCCAAAACCAGGTCGACTACGGCCTCGCCGCCGGGCTGCACTCGCTCGAGCGTACGGAGATCGAGACCTGGCTCAACACCGTGCAGGCAGGCAACTGCTACATCAATCGGGGCATCACCGGTGCGATAGTCCGCCGTCAGCCCTTCGGTGGATGGAAAAAGTCCTCGGTCGGCGCCGGGACCAAGGCCGGCGGCCCCAACTACCTCGTCGGCCTGTCCGACTGGACTACTGCGCCAGCGACGCTAGCTGCGCCGCTATCCCCGGCCGTCGGGCGACTCCTGGACGGGGCTCGTGCCGCCGGCCTTGAAGATCTGCAGTACCTCGCCCGTGCGCTTGGCTCTGACGCCGCCGCATACAGGGATGAGTTCGGACTAGCCCGAGACGCGAGCGGCCTGCTCGCCGAGCACAACTGGCTTCGCTACCTGCCGGTACCGGTCACAGTACGCTTCGAGGTTGCCCCGGCCGCGCAGTTGATTCGCGTTGTAGCAGCTGGCCTGGCCGTAGGAGCGAGGATGAGCGTATCGACAGCCAGCCCACTGGACCCGACGCTGAGCGGAGTGGTGCGCGACGCGGGAGTCGACGTAGCCGTTCAGGACTCAGAGAGTTGGTCGGCATGGCTGGCCACTTGCGCTGCGACACGCGTGCGTCTCATCGGCGGATCGCGGGAGAAGTTCGCGCGTGAAAGCCGGGGCCGAGTCGACCTGAGGCTCTACGCTCAGCCGGTCGTTGAGGCGGGGCGGATCGAGCTGTTGAGCTTCCTCCAAGAACAAGCCGTCGCCGCCACGGCGCATCGGTTCGGCTCACCGACACCGCTGAGCGACCGGCTGCTCTAAGCGTACGGGCTGGCGGCGCTCTTGCCGGCGGCGCCAGTGTCCGCTCCCATTGAGGTTGCCGTCGCGCCATGACGATCCAGGAGGCGAGTGAGGACTATCACGCTGCGGGTTCGCTCCACCGAGGGGTGCTCGCGGATGCGTTCGAGTACCCGCTCCAGCTCGGACATGTCGGCAGCCTGGATGTGCAACATGGCGTCCCCGTCGCCGCTGATGGTCCAAGCGGAGCGCGCCTCGGGATGCTGCACAGCCAGCTCGCGCAGCTGCGCCGGGCTGGTGCGGCCACGGCAGAAGATCTCGACGAGCGCCTCGGCGTTCTGGCCGGCCGCTGCCGCGTCGAGCACTACGGTGAAACCGCGAATCACACCGCTGGACCGTAACCGGTCAACACGTCGCTTCACCGCGGGTGCGCTCAGCCCAACACGCGAGCCGATCTCGTGAAAGGTCGCACGGGCGTTCTCGGAGAGGCATGCGACGATGTGGCGGTCCAAGTCGTCAAGACGATCCATAAGGAAGCTCCATGCAACGGGAAACTGTACCCGCCCCGTCGGCTCGATCCGCGAAGCCGAACGCGAGGCCACCAGCGAGTTCAGGATCCGCAAGAAGGCCCTTCTCGGTGGTCGGAACCGGCGTCGATCCGGTGACCTCGCGCTTTTCAGGCGCGCGCTCTACCAACTGAGCTATCCGACCGCGGACCTGACGGGATTTGAACCCGCGTCCTCCGGCTTGACAGGCCGGCGTGCACTCCAAGCTGCACCACAGGTCCCAGATCCCCCCGGGCGAAGCCCGAGGGGAGGGCGATGCATTACGTTAGCCGTTCAGCGAGGCGGGCATCGACAAGTTCCACGCTGATGAGCAAGAAATCGTGCTCTGACGGGTGACTACGGCTCCAGAAAAAGAGATCAGACCGTGGCCTTCGGCTTTCGACGCAAGAAGCGTATCGGGTCGTATTTGACGTCTACCACCCTCTCCTTCATCGGGATGATCGCATTGTCAGTGATCTTGATATGCTCGGGGCATACCTCAGTACAGCACTTCGTTATGTTGCACAAGCCGAGTCCTCGCTCCTCTTGCGCCAGCTTCTTGCGATCTAGAGCGTCGTTGGGGTGCATGTCGAGTTCGGCGTAGCGCAAAAAGAAACGGGGACCCGCGAACGCCTGCTTATTCTCCTCATGGTCTCGGACCACGTGGCAGGTATCCTGACACAAAAAGCATTCTATACATTTACGGAACTCTTGCGAGCGTTCCACGTCAACCTGTGCCATCCGGAAGGGCGCCTTGGGCTGCTCCGCCGTAGCAGTGAACGGCGGCACCTGGGCGGCTTTGACATAGTTGAAGGAAACGTCTGTGACCAGGTCCTTGATCACCGGGAAAGTCCGCATCGGTGTGATCGTTATCGGCTCATCCTGGGGGAAGTCCGACAAGCGGGACATGCACATGAGTCTCGGCCGTCCGTTGATCTCTGCGGAGCAGGACCCACATTTGCCAGCCTTACAGTTCCAGCGCACCGACAAGTCCCCTGCGCGCATCGCCTGCACGTGGTGAACAGCGTCGAGGACAACCTCCCCATCGTCGACAGGGACGGTGAAGTCTTCGAGGGCTCCGCCTTTGGCGTCGCCCCGCCAGATACGCAGTTTCAGGTCGTAGGTCATGACTCAGTGCTCCTCGAGTAGTTCGGCCAGCTCAGGGGGTGGCTCGGGTAGGGCTTGTTCTCGTGTCCGCACCTCGCCGTTTTCTGCCAGCTCACAGATCAGGTTCCGCTTACCCCAGTAGCCGTAGTCGGTCATCGGATAGTCATCGCGGGTGTGGCCACCCCGGCTCTCTTTGCGCTCCAAAGCCGCTTTCGCCACAGCCTCAGATACGAGCAGCATGTTCTTAAGGTCGATCGCTAGGTTCCAGCCCGGGTTGTACTGCCTGTGACCCTCGACGCTCAGGTGATCGATCCGTCTGCGCAAGGAGTCGATCTCCTTGATCGCAGTGTTGAGCTCCTCCTCGTTGCGGATGATACCGACGAGGTTCTGCATGACCGTCTGAAGCTCCTGGTGCACCGTATAGGGGTTCTCGCCGCCTTCGGTGCTAAATGGGGCGAGCGCCTCTGTGGCTGCGGTCTCCAGATCGTCTGTAGACACCGCGGGCCTCGACCCGCTGAGGGTCGCAGCGTAGTTCGCAGCGTACTCTCCTGCCCTTTTGCCGAAGACGAGAAGGTCTCCTAGCGAGTTGCCGCCGAGGCGGTTCGCTCCGTGCATACCGCCGGCCACCTCTCCCGCTGCGTATAGGCCGGTGACCTTAGACTCGCCGCTGTCGGGGTCCACTTCGACCCCGCCCATCACGTAGTGACATGTGGGCCCGATCTCCATCGCGTCCTTGGTGATGTCGACCTGGGCCAGCTCCTTGAACTGGTGATACATGGAAGGGAGTCGCTTTTGGATGTACTCGGCGCTGCGGCGACTGGCGATGTCGAGGAACACCCCGCCGTGGGGCGATCCCCTACCCGCTTTGATCTCCGAGTTGATCGCCCTGGCCACCTCGTCACGCGGTAGCAATTCCGGCGGGCGACGGTTGTTCTTCTTGTCGTCGTACCAGCGGTCGGCTTCCTCTACCGTGTCGGCGGTCTCCGCCTTGAAGAACTCAGGGATGTAGTTGAACATGAATCGTTCCCCGTCGGAGTTCTTCAGCACCCCGCCGTCGCCTCTGACGGACTCGGTGACAAGGATTCCTCGCACCGACGGAGGCCAGACCATGCCAGTCGGGTGGAACTGGACGAACTCCATGTTGACGAGGCCAGCCCCGGCTTTCATCGCGAGGGCGTGGCCATCTCCGGTGTACTCCCACGAGTTGGAGGTCACCTTCCACGACTTGCCTATTCCACCGGTCGCCAAGACCACAGCCGGAGCCTCGAAGCACACGAAGCGGCCGGACTCCCGCCAGTAGCCGAAGGCCCCTGCCATGCGGTCACCGTCTTTTAGCAGCGCCGTGACCGTGCACTCCATGAACACGTCGATGCCCAGCGCAACAGCCCGTTGCTGAAGCGTGCGGATCATCTCCAAGCCGGTGCGGTCCCCGACGTGCGCCAGGCGAGCGTAGCGGTGACCCCCGAAGTCACGCTGGCTGATGAGGCCTTCTGGGGTCCGGTCGAACAGGGCTCCCCACTGCTCGAGCTCCCACACCCGCTCGGGAGCCTCCTTGGCGTGAAGTTCCGCCATGCGCCAGTGGTTCAGGAGCTTCCCTCCGCGCATCGTGTCACGAAAGTGCACTTGCCAGTTGTCCTCGGGCCACAGGTTGCCCATGGCGGCAGCGATGCCGCCTTCGGCCATTACTGTGTGGGCCTTACCGAGGAGGCTCTTGCAGATCACCGCCGTCTTCGCACCCGCGTCGTGGGCGGCGATGGCCGCTCTGAGGCCGGCGCCCCCAGCTCCGATAACGATCACGTCGTAGGCGTGGGTCTCTACCTCTGTCGCCATCAGATCCACCTTCCGTGTCCTAGAGCACCGCTCGCAGCTAGACGGACGTACACGTCAGTCAGGGCGACGAAGATCAGGCTCGTCCATGCGAGCTGCATATGCCTGGTGTTGAGCTTGGAAACTATCCCCCACATCTTGAATCGGATCGGGTGTTTCGAGAAGTGCTTGATCCGCCCACCCACGATGTGGCGGCAAGAGTGGCACGAAGCCGAGTACAGCCACAGCAGAATTGCGTTGGTCAGCAACACGAAGCTACCCAAACCCACGTAGCCGCCCCCGTAGGAGGCAGCGCGGGGTTCCACGAACGCTGCCACGGCGTCATACGTGAGGATCGCGTTGAAGATGAGACCGGCGTAGAAGAAGTAACGGTGGATGTTCTGCATTATCAGCGGGAAGCGGGTTTCACCCGAATAGGACTTGTGCGGCTCGGCGACCGCGCACGCCGGCGGGGACATCCAAAAAGCTCTGTAGTAGGCCCTCCGGTAGTAGTAGCAGGTCATCCGGAAGCCGAGAGGGAAGATCAAGATGATGATCGCCGGAGATATCGCCCACCACGCCCCGAAAATGCTCAGGTGGGGCGGCACACCGGTGTTGCCGTGGGTTGAGGCAGCACCGCAGATGTGAGCGAGACACGGCGAGTAGAAGGGTGAAATATACGGCTTTATGTAGTAGTTGCCGTTGTCAAAAGCCGCCCACGTCGCGTAGATGATGAAGGCGGACAGGACCGCGAACGAAATGGCCGGAGAAACCCACCACCGGTCGTTCCTCAGAGTCTTGGCTGCTATCGCGGCCCGAGGATTGGCTTTTATCTCGGGCTTCGGTGCTGGTGCCGGAGTGGGGACTACGGGTGCGACCAACTGGGTCTCGCTTTCCTTCGTCGATCTTTGGACGTCATAGCAGCAGATCGCGCTGGTAGCGTCGCGAGCTGCTAACAGGAAAATATAAGCCCTGCAGAACGAAAGGTAAAGGACGTAGTTCCTTTCGTCACTATAGCGGTAGCCTATGGTATGCAGCTCAGCCAGCTCCGCTACATGGTGGCAGTGGCCGAGGAGAGGCGTTTCACCCGGGCTGCCGACCGTCTGCACGTCGCCCAGCCGTCCATCTCGGCTGCGATAGCCGGATTGGAACGCGAACTTGGAGCCACCCTGTTCTACCGGGACAAGGCCGAGATATCCCTGACCGGGGCGGGTGAGGTGTTCCTGCCGTGGGCCCGCCAGATCCTCGCCGACTGCGAGGCCGGAGCGGCTGCGGTAAGGGACCTGCTCGGAATGCGGCGCGGAAGACTGGTCATCGGAGCCACACCAAGCCTCACGACGAACGTATTACCTCCGGTGATCGCCGCCTTCCACCGGAGCCATCCCGGCGTCGAGCTGCTGATGCGCGAGGCCGGCTCGGGTGACCTGGTGGAGCGGCTCGGTTCGGGAGAGCTCGACGTCGCAGTGGTAATCCTACCTGTCGACCGCCCATGGGTCACCTGCTCCGAGCTGACCCGGGAGAAGCTGGTCCTCGCTGTGGACCCGGGCCACCCTCTGGCTGGTAGGAGCTCCATCCCTCTCAGCGAACTGGAACGGGTCCCGCTCGTGATGTTCAAGGACGGCTACGACCTAAGAGAGGCGACGTTAGCGGCTTGCAACGGGGCCGGTTTCAGCCCGGTGGTCGCTATCAGCGGGATGGAAATGGATGGGGCGCTCGCACTGGTCGGCGCGGGGGTCGCCGCGGCCGTGGTACCGGAATCGGTGATCCCGACGTCGGCCGGTCCGCTCCGCTCCGTCTCTTTCGACGACGCGTCGCTTTCACGTACCGTCGGCCTGGCGTCGCGCAGCGACCGGCCGTTCTCTCCCGCCGCCCGGGCTTTCGTCGACGCCTTGCGCTCCCACATCGGCCGCTAGGACCTCGATGGCCCCCCTAAGCGAACCTTGGGCTGCGCTCACAATGTCCGGCTAGCTTTTCATGGAGTGCGTGAGCTCGACTGGCAGCCCGACTTCGAAGTCGACGTGCAACTCACCCTCAGCGTGCTAGCCGTCGGCGCCGGGGACCCGTGCCAGAGGGTCACCTCGGACGGGTCGGTTTGGAAAGCGAGTCTCATGGAGACCGGAGCAGCAACCCTGCGGGTGCAGAGCGTCGCCGGTAACCGTGTGCGGGCGTCGGCATGGGGTACCGGCGCTGACGAGGCGATCGGGAGACTTCCCGAACTTCTCGGATCCAACGACGATCCCCAGTCTTTCAGTCCCGACACTCCACTTCTGCGCGAAGCGGCGAGGCGTCTGCGTGGACTTCGCATACCCCGCTCCGGCCGGCTGCTCGAAGCTCTCATCCCTGCCGTGTTGCACCAGAAGATATCCGGACGCGACGCTTCGGCTTCATGGTCCTGGCTAGTCCGCCGTCACGGCGAGCCGGCCCCAGGACCCTTGCCTTTCCCCCTGCGGCTGCCACCCTCCCCCGAGGCCTGGCTTGCGGTACCGCAATGGGATTGGCGCAGGGCGGGGGTGGAGCCGTCGGCCGTGACGACGATCCGCCTCGCCGCGTCGCGCGCCGGCTCCCTCGAACGCGTCGCGGCCACGTCGGGACCAGACCACGCGACTGTGTACCGGGCGCTGACTTCCCTCGCGGGTATCGGGCGGTGGACCTGCGCCGAGGTAGGGCACCGGGCGCTGGGCGACTCGGACGCCCTGTCGGTCGGAGATTACAACCTACCGGCTCTCACAAGTTTTGCTCTCGCAGGCAGGGAGCTTTCCGACGCCGAGGTGGAAGGGTTCTACGAGCGGTGGCGGCCGCACCGCTACAGGGTCACCCGGCTGTTGGAGCTGACGCCTTCAGCGTGGCCTCCCCGCAGGGGTCCGAGGATGTCACGCCCCGAGCACCGCCACGGTTGGTGACAGCTGGAACATATCGGCCACGGACGGTGTTTGGCTGTTACATGCTCGTAGAAATTTGGTCGGACGTCGTGTGCCCCTGGTGCTACATAGGCAAACGGCGCTTCGAGAAGGCCCTCGCGAGTTTCGAGCACGCTGAGCAAGTGCAGGTGCGTTGGCGCAGTTTCGAGCTCGACCCGACGGCGCCATTCCGTCGCTCTGGCGACATGGCAGGTCACCTGGCGGCGAAGTACGGCCTCAGCCTCGGGCAGGCGCAGAGGCAGCTCGAGCACATGGACGCCATGGCGGCCGGGGAGGGTCTCGACATGGCCCTGGCGGACACTAAGCCCGGGAACACTTTCGCCGCCCACCGACTCATCCACCTCGGCTACTCGATAGATTCCAAGACTGGAGCGGCGACCAAAGAAGCCCTCCTACACGCATATTTCGTGGACAGGGTGGCTGTCAGCGAGCCGGAGGAGCTCGCCAGGGTCGCCAGGCTGGTAGGCCTTGACGCGACGGAGGTAGCTGACCTTCTCGCAAGCGACCGATTCGCCGACCAGGTTCGATCCGACGAGCGCGAAGCGGCGGAGCTTGGTGCCACCGGAGTGCCCTTCTTCGTCTTCGACCGTTCCTTCGCCGTTCCCGGCGCCCAGGACCCCGACACCCTCCTGGCGATCCTGCGTCGAGCGTGGCAGCGCCGCCACCCAGACCTCGAAGTGGTCACCACCGGGCCAGCCGCTGGGCTATGCGACGGCGACACCTGCGAAGTGCCCGCCTGAGAAGCGGCGCCGGGGGCGCTCAGGCCGTCGAGCCTACGAGGGAAGGGAAGAAGCTGCGAAGAGCTGCCGCCATCTCCTCCCGGACCGGTCCGGCCGATATGACCATGTCGACCATGCCAACGGAGGTGTGGGTGTGACCCCGGGCTCTGATCCTCGTTACGGGAACACCGGCATCAAGCAGCGCTTGTGCGTACGCGTCGCCCTCGTCGCGTAGCGGGTCGAAGTCCGCTGTGACTATCGCAGCCGGCGGGAGACCGGCAAGATTTCCGCGCAGCGGAGCGAGCCGAGGGTCGGCCGCAGGGACTCCGTCGGGCAGGTATTGCTCGAAGAACCATTTCATGAGCGAAGCGGTCAACACGTAGCCGTCGGCGTTGTCCCTGTAGGAACGTCTCGACATGTCGACGTCCGTGGCAGGGCAGAAGAGCAGCTGGCCTGCGACAGCCGGTCCGCCTGCGTCCCGCGCGAGCTGGCAGACGACAGCCGCAAGGTTCCCTCCCGCGCTCCAACCAGCTACAGCTAGCTGCCCAGGGACCGCTTCGAGGCTCTCCGCGTTGTCCGCCACCCACCGTAGAGCCGCGAAAGCGTCCTCGACAGGTGCCGGGAACGGAGCCTCGGGCGCGTGACGGTAATTGACCGACACGATCATCGCCCCCGAACGCACGCAAAGGTCCCGGCACAGCGGGTCGTCGGAGTCGAGGTCGCCTATTACCCATCCCCCGCCGTGAAAATACACCACAGCCGGGAACGGTCCCGGCCCGGAAGGCTTGTAGATCCTATACGGCAGGTCACTGCCCGGCCCGGGCATCACCGAGTCCTCGACCGAACCGCACTCCGGTCCGGGCGGCCGACCCTCTGAGCTGGCCTTCAGGAACTCCCTTGCACCCGCCGCCCCGAGCGTCTCGATCGGCGGCAACTCCATGGCAGCCATCATCGTGAGCACCATCGCCACGTCGGGTTGCATCTCGCGGATGACCCCGTCGTTACATTGAGCTCCGCTCGGACCGTGGAATTCCAAACCGAGATATCCGCGCGCTGCCACCTCGTCACAAGCGTCCCTATAGGCGTCCACCCCTCCGATGTAAGGATAGAAGACCCTCGGCTTGCCCGGCACGTTAGCCCCCATATACCAGCTGTTAGCCTGGGGCATCAGGGTTATCTCCGCGCAGTCGGCGACGTGGCGATCCCAGCCTGCCTCTGCAGTCGCCGTCGCTTCGACGGTGTCGAAGCCAGCGTCGAGCATCCACTTGATGCAGTCGACGGTCCAGTCAACGTGCTGTTCGATCGAGACGACCATGTTCGACAGCACCGACGGGCTTCCCGGCCCGGTGATCGCAAAGAAGTTCGGGAAACCCCGGGTCATTAGGCCGAGGTAGGTGGAAGGACCGTCAGCCCACTTCTCGCGTAAGGTCAGACCGTCGCGCCCTGACATATCCACGGACACCAAGGCCCCCGTCATGGCGTCGAAACCCGTCGCAAAGACGATAGCGTCGAAGTCGAGGCTTTCCCCGTCGAAGTCGATGCCGGTGGGCGTTATCGAGTGGATCGGCTGGCGTCGCAGGTTGACAAGCCTGACGTTAGGCCGGTTGAAGGTGGTGTAGTAGTCGGTTTCGAGACACGTCCGTTTCGAGCCTATCGGGTGGTCGTTAGGGCACAGGTCTTCGGCTGTCTGGGGATCTTCGACCAAGGAGCGGATCTTCTCGCGGACCATCTCGGAGAGGATCTCGTTGGCGACCGGGTTGACCAGCTGATCGGCGAAGACGTTCAGGATCGAGAAAAGCTCGCCAGCTTCCCAAGCCTCCTCGAAGCGCTCCCTGCGTTCCTCCTCGCTCAGCGACAGAGCCATCGCCTCGGTGGGAGGGATCGGCACACCTCCCCGGGAGTGGCGGGCCGCTTCGCGGTAGGCGTCCCTGTCGGCAAGCAACGCTTCGAGGCGTTCAGGACGTACCGGCCCGTTGTGGGCCGGTACGGCAAAGTTGGCTGTGCGCTGGAACACCGTGAGCTGGTCGGCTTGGGTTGCTATCAAAGGGATCGACTGGATACCCGACGATCCGGTACCGATGACGGCGACCCTCTTGCCCGTAAAGTCCACCCCGTCGTGGGGCCACCGGTTCGTGTAGTAAACCTCGCCGGCGAAGGTCTGCACTCCGGGGATGTCGGGGATCTTCGGGACGGACAGGCAACCGCTCGCCATCACGAAGAAGCGGCAGCTGACCTGTTCACCGCCGTCTGTGGTCACCAGCCAACGGCTCTGTGCCTCGTCCCACACGGCGGCGCTGACACGGGTCGAGAACGTGATGTCGCGGCGCAGGTCGTACCTGTCCGCGACGAAACCCAAATAAGCAAGGATCTCCGGCTGGGTCGCGTACTTCTCCGACCAGGACCATTCCGAGTCGAGGGAAGGGTCGAAGCTATAGGAGTAGTCGGTGGTGGGAATGTCGCAGCGAGCCCCTGGGTAGCGGTTCCAATACCAGGTGCCCCCGACGTCGTCGGCAGCATCGAAGACCCTCACGGTCAGCCCGGCGTTGCGCAGACGGTGGATGAGGTACAAGCCGGAAAAACCGGCTCCTACCACTACCACGTCACTAGTCGACACGGCCTCGTCGGTCACGGCAATCCCCCATTTCGGTTCGCCTGCTCTTTGCTTTTCGCCTCAATCATGCCCGATACGTCGAGTGTCGTCTAGCCGCATTGTTAACGTTTGGAGAAGATCGACGCTATGGACGTCTGCGGGTCCGAAACGGCGGCTAGGTTCGCTTCTCGTGGTCTCAAGAGCCAGCACGTCGACCCTCAGCACCACAGGCCTCAGCACCACGACCGCCTGCGCGACGACCTCTGAGCCCGAATGCCTGGAAGGCCAGGGCGACACCTCCAGGATCACTTCTAGCTCTGCCGGGCAGTTCATTCGCGGAACATCCGGTCGGCCTGTCGACGGGAGGTTGGTTGCCCTGATCGCAGTAGCGGTCGCAGCGCTCGCTGCGGGAGTCCTTACGCTCTACTTCGCCACGTCAGCGCTGCGCTCGGACACTGCCAGAGCTCGCCTGACAGCTCAAGGGAGGCCTGTGGAAGCGGTGGTCACAAGCTGCGACGCTGTTAGCTCGGGTATAGGCCAGCTAGTGCAGTTCTACGACTGTTACGGCTCTTACAGCATCGCCGGGCGGGCCTACGAGGCTCTGATCGTGGGTGAGCGGAGCCAGCTCAGCCCAGGGGAGGTCATTGGAGCGGTCGGAACGCCGGGACCGGCACCGCTTCTTGCCCTGCCGGGCAGGATCCCCAGAAGCGGTGTGGACTGGTTGCCGGCCACGGCGTCGGGGTGTGTCACCGCTTGTTTGGGCTTGACGTCATTGTCGCTGTGGTTACGCCGCCGGCGTCTTGCCTAGAACGGCCCTGAGGCAATGCCCGCCTAGGTTCAAGCACCGGGGGGCCTGGCCGGCTCGACAGGTCGCCCGGGCTGGAGCAAGCCCAACTCGTAAGCTGCGATCACCGCTTGGACGCGGTCGCGCAGCTCCAGCTTGGCCAGCACGTGCGACACGTGGGTCTTCACCGTCGCCTCCGATATGTAGAGGTCCGCGGCTATCTCGAGGTTGGAACGGCCGGCAGCGACCAACTTGAGCACTTCTACCTCCCGATCCGTCAACCCCTCCAGGCCTTGGGGTGCCACTCGACCCGGCTTGGAGGTGAGCGCAGGCAACAGGCGCTCGATCAGCCGGGTGGTGACCGCCGGAGAGAGCAGAGCGTCCCCTCCTGCAACGACGCGAACTGCGTGTAAAAGCTCCTCCGGGGTTGCGTCTTTGAGGACGAACCCCGAGGCTCCGGCCCCAAGGGCATCCGTCACGTAGTCGTCGTGAGCGAACGTCGTGAGGATCAGGACCCGGGTGTCCGGGCGGTCACGGCGCACCAGGCGCGTCGCCTCTATCCCGTCCATGACAGGCATGCGTATGTCCATGAGGACTACGTCGGGATTAACCGCTGCGATCACCTCCAAAGCCGCCGAGCCGTCCCCGGCCTCGCCGACGACATCGATGTCACCGTGCGCCGAGAGGATCATCGAGAAGCCTTGCCGGATGAGCGGCTGGTCGTCGACGACCACGACGCGGATCCGGGCGCCCTGGCCACGTTCCAAGTCAGAGTCACTCATCCCCCACCTCCGACCCGGCAGGCGCCGTTGGAGTGTCGCCGACCGGGAGGGATGCCGACACCTCCCAACCACCGTCGGACGGCTTGCCCGCTACCGACCTTCCGATCACCGATCCTCGGCCCTCGAGACGGCGGGAGGCTGCGAGAGGTCCAGCGCTGAAAATCCCTCCGACGAGGTGCGCCCGTTCGGCCATTCCAACGAGCCCGTGCCCTTCAGTCGAGCGTTCCGACGTTCTACCCAGCGGGCTTCCCGCTGTAGGTGGCTGCCCGTTTCTCACCGACAGGTCGAGCCTTCCCCCTTCGCAGGTCACAGTCACCGCAGTGAAAGCGCCGGGCGCATGCTTGATCACGTTGGTGAGGGCTTCCTGAACGATCCTGTAGGCAGTAAGAGAAACCACCGGCGGTATCTTCTCGGTGCATATCTTCTGGTCAAGGGTGACCGGCAGCCCCGCAGCCCTAGCCCCGTCGACGAGGCTGGCCAGCTGTCCCAGGGCCGGCTGAGGGGAGCGTGGAGAACCCGAGGAGGTTTCGTAGTGGGTGACAGGCCCGGAAGCGCCTTGCGCCGCGGGCGTTTCAGGTCGAGCCTGGAGGCTACTGGCGGGCTGCTCGTCGAGACGCAGAGCTCCCAGCATTTCGCGCAGCTCCGCCATGGCAGAGCGCCCACCGGCGATCATCGTGTCTAGAACCGGCCGAGTCGAGTGATCGTAGGGAAGGGTCTCCCTGACTGCTCCAGCCTGGACCACGAGCAGGCTCACGTGGTGGGCGACGACGTCGTGCAGTTCCCTTGCGATACGCACCCGTTCCGCAGCGACGGCTCTCGCAGCTCCCCACCCCTGCTCACGCTCTGCCTGCTCGGCGCGCTCCCGGAACGCCTGGAGCATGGACCGCTGGTAGCGAACCGAGATTCCCACTGCCACCGCACAGCTTATCAGCGCCACCTCGGAGACGGCACTGCCCAGGTCCGCCAGAAGTGCCCTGTCACTCGAGAATCCGGACAGGCCGATGGCGAGCTCTGCGGAAACCGCCAGGAGGATGGAGGTTCGAGGGACTTCCAACGTCGCAGCGTTGTAGACGGCGAGGACCACGAGGAGGATAGCTCCATGCCGAGCGAAGCTCGGAGTCGCAACGGCTGTCATCACAGCAAGCACGCCAACCGCTCCGAGAACGGCCCGAGGCCAGCGTGTCCGCCCGAGGAGGGCGGCGGCTGCCAGGGCGTTGAAAGTCGCTGCCGCGACTTTGGAGCTGCTCCCGCCGGGCGCGACAGCCGTCGCCACCGAGCCGGCCACTACCGCCATAACTGCCACCCAAGCGACAACCGTGACAGCCCGCCGCCACCACCATGGCGAAGCCGAACCTGCCTCGCGAACAGCTTTGGCACCACTCCCCGAACCGGCCGAAGCTTCGGACGGCGCTCCTGGACGTTCTGCGGCGAGCGCCCCCGGCGGGGTGGAACCCTCCGGGGGCAACCCCGCTCGTCCGGAAAGAGCGAGCCTCACGCGTCCCGGCGCACGAGCATCCACTGGGCGAACCCGAACACGACAGCGCTGAAGGCAATAAGAACGGCAAACCCGGCCCACGCGCTAAGCGTATGGGCTCCGCCGTGAAGGGCGTAGACCTGGCTTCCCGCCTGGGTAGGCCACCACTCGGTAATGGCGTTCGCCCACGACGACGGCAGCGCCTGGACCAGACCCGGCAACACGAAGAGGAGCGCAACCATCGCCGAAATGCCAGCGGCGGTGTTGCGCACCAACGTTCCGATCCCGACCGAAAGCAGACCGATAGCCGCCAGGTACAAGCCGGCGCCGATCACGGCGCGCAGCACGCCCGCCTGGCCGAGAGTTGCGTGGGGAGCGGAGCTCCCGATAGCCGCCTGTCCGAGCAGGAAGGCAGCGAAAGCCGTGACCTCACCGGCAACGAGCGCCACGACGGTGAAGACCGCTGCTTTCGCGGCCAGGAAGCGGCGCCTGGACGGTACTGCCGCCAGAGAGGTCCGGATCAGCCCGGTGCCGTACTCGGAAGTGATCACCAAGGTCCCCAGCACAGCGATCGCCAGTTGGGCGATAACAAGGGCTCTGAAACTGACCGACGTCGGATCCCAGGTCAGGTGCAGGTGGTGGTCGGTCGAGTACCGTGACGCCGCCAGCCCTGAGATCAGGGTGCCCACACCGACTCCGAGCAGTACCGTAACGGTCAAGGTGATCCAGGTGGAGCGTACGCTCGTCAGCTTGACCCACTCTGAGCGAGCTACATCGGCGAAACCGGCTGGGCGGTGAGATTCGGATCCGCTCGCACTGCGAGTGGCGCGTGGGGATGTTGCGATAGCCGTGGTCATCGGTAGGCCTCCTCAGAAAGTTCGTCTTCATGTCCGACGGCCCCTTGCGAGGACCCTGCAGGCCGGGAGCCGTGCGCTGCGCCCGGAGTGGAAGCTATGTAGTCGACGCTGTCGCGGGTCAGCTCCATGAACGCCTCCTCGAGGGACGCCCTGATCGGTGTCAGCTCGTCGAGCGCGACACGGGCTTCTAGGGCGATGTCGCCTATACGCTCGATGCCAGGCCCAGAGCAGACGAGTCCGCCGGCGTCGCCCGGTCGCACTGACAGTCCCGCCTCACTGAGACGAGCAGCGAGAAGCGCGTCGTCCCGGCTTCTGACGAGCGTCTGGCCGCTGGAACCTGCGTCTATGAAGTCCGATATCGACGTGTCCGCTATGAGGCGGCCTCGGCCGATCACGATCAGGTGGTCGGCGGTCAGAGCCATCTCACTCATGAGATGGCTCGAAACCAGCACCGTCCGACCCTCAGAAGCCAGGTCCCTCATCAACTGCCGGATCCAGAGGATCCCCTCGGGGTCCAGCCCGTTGACCGGTTCGTCGAACATGACGATCGCCGGGTCGCCGAGAAGGGCCGCCGCGACGCCGAGCCGTTGGCTCATCCCGAGGGAGAAGCCGCCGGCGCGCCGACGGGCTACGCCTTGAAGGCCGACCGTCTGGAGCACCTCCCCCACTCGGCTAAGAGGTATACCGTTGCTCAGAGCTAGAGCTTGAAGGTGCTTCGCTGCACTCCTGCCGCCGTGAAGAGCTTTGGCATCCAAAAGCGCTCCTACCTCGCGTAGCGGGACCGGCAAATCTCGGTAGCGGCGACCGTCGATCGTGACCGTTCCGCTCGTGGGAAGGTCGAGGCCGAGCACCGCTCTCATGGTCGTGGTCTTGCCGGCTCCGTTAGGGCCGAGGAAACCGGTCACTTTCCCAGGTTCCACCCGGAACGAGAGGTCGTCCACCGCTACGGTGGCCCCGTAGCGCTTGGTCAGATGCAAAATCTCGATCATCGTCACCTCGATGTTTGTCGTCGATGATCTCATTGTCGGCTTTGCGGGCCGTCATGCGCATCAGGCTGAAGGCTGATTTAGCGTGCCATACCCGAGTCGTAGACGACCATGCCCTGGTGGTACTTCAGCGATTCACGGGGATACAACACCTCTGCGGAGGAGCTCCTCGGCGATCTGCACGGCGTTGAGCGCCGCGCCTTTTCGCAGGTTGTCGCCCGAGACGAACATCGCCAGGCCACGTCCGCTGGGGTCGCTGTAGTCAGCCCGGATCCGCCCTACAAGGCTCGGGTCACCACCGGCGCTCGCCAGGGCGGTTGGGACGTCGACCAGCTCCACTCCCGGTGCAGCGCTTAGCAGTTGCCTGGCCCGCTCGGGGCTGAGAGGACGGGAGAAGGTCAGGTTCAACGCCAGGGAGTGCCCGGTGAAAACAGGTACCCTCACGCAGGTTACGCTTACCGCCAGGCCCGGTATCCCAAGGATCTTCCGGCTCTCGTTCCTGAACTTGAGCTCCTCTGTAGTCTCGTCGCCTTCGAAGCTGCCCGCGTAGGGTACGACGTTGAAGGCGATCGGCGCCGGGAATACTTTGTGGGCGGGGAACTGCAGCGAGCGGCCGTCGAACGCCAGCTCGGTCTGCTTGTCCACCACGGCACGAACCTGCTCATCGAGCTCTGCGGTTCCGGCGAGACCCGCTCCCGAGGTCGCCTGGTAGGTCGCAGCCACTATACGCTCCAACCCCGCTTCCGCGTGCAACGGTGCGAGCGCCGGCATGCAGACCATCGTGGTGCAGTTCGGGTTGGCCACGATCCCCTTGGCGATGTGGTCCAGCTCGGCTGCGTTGACCTCTGGGACGACGAGTGGGCAGTCGGGGTCCATTCGCCACGCGCTCGAGTTGTCCACCACCACGGCGCCCGACGCAGCCACTACTGGGGCGTAGAGCTTCGATGCCGACGCGCCCATCGAGAACAAGGCGATGTCCACACCTGCGTGGTCAGCGGTGGCGACGTCCTCGACGACGGTTCCGTCTAAGGCACGGCCAGCAGACCTCGAACTCGCGAACAGCCTCAGCCTGTCAGCCGGCAGCGATCTCGAAGCGACGATCTCACGCATCACCGCCCCGACCTGGCCCGTCGCCCCGTAGATCCCAACTGTCAGCATGCTGTCCTCTCGCTTTCCAATTCGAACGCCCGGTGCAAGGCCGCCACCGCCTGGTCAACTACTTCGGAGCGCACCACGCACGTGAGCCTGATCGACGATGTCGAGATCATCTCTATGTTGATGCCCTCAGCTGCGAGAGTCTCGAACATCGTCGCCGATATCCCCGGATGCGTCTTCATCCCCGCTCCTATGATGGAAACGGTAGCTATGGCCTTGTCTGCGATGACCTGGCGTGCCTCGATCTCGTCCTGAAGTTCCTCGGCAACTCCGCAGGCAGTTTCGAGGTCCTCTCGGGGAACGGTGAACGATATGTCGGTCGTTCCAGCCAATGACACGTTCTGCTCGATCATGTCGACATTGATGGAATGTTGCGCGAGCGCCCGGAACAGCCGGGCGGCGACTCCGGGGTGGTCTGGCACACCAGCCACGGTGACCTTGGCCTCAGAACTGTCAGATGTTACAGCCGAAACTATCGCCTGCTCCATATCAGGTGTCTCCTCTTCGATCCAGGTTCCCGGTTCCCATGTGAAGGCCGAACGAACATGCAAGCGCACCCCGTGGTTGCGGGCGAACTCCACCGAGCGCATCGCTGGTTTGGGACACCCCGCTGCGCACATTTCGAGCATTTCGTCGAAGTTCAACCGCTTGAGTCGTCGCGCCTCGGGCACCACACGGGGGTCCGCTGTAAACACCCCGGAAACGTCCGTGTAGATCTCGCAGGAGTCAGCTCCCAATGCCTGCGCCAGCGCAACGGCGGTGGTGTCGGTCCCTCCACGCCCGAGGAAGGTCACTTCTTTATCGGTCGACACACCCTGGGCTCCCCCGACTACAGCGACCTTGCCTTCCGCTAGGGCCTTGCGTATACGCTCGGGCCTAACCTCGACGATCTTGGCCTTGGTGTGCTCGGTGTCGGTCACGATGCCAGCCTGGCTTCCCGTGAAGCTGTCACTGGGGACCCCGATGTCGTGGAGAGCCATGCACAGAAGCGCCATGGCCTTTCGCTCGCCGGCGGTGATGAGCATATCCATCTCCCGGCCAGGGCGCGTGGAGGACACCTGCGACGCGAGATGCAGAAGTTCGTCGGTCTCTTTCCCCATAGCAGAGACTGCAACCACGACCTGATTTCCGCGCTTGACCGTCCGAGCGACGTAATCAGCCACGGAACGCATCCGTTCCGCGTCTCCTACCGACGTGCCTCCGAACTTCATGACCACCAGGGACATGACCCCAGGCTACCAGCGCCGACGCTACGGGCCCGGCCCAGGGGCATACCATGTCAGCTTCGTATCGACATTCCGCGACCGAAAAGGAGCCGACTGGTGCGATCAGTGGTCGTAGTTCCTACGTACAACGAAGTGGACAACGTCGATGCCTTGATAGCGGGCCTCGCCGAGGTCGACGAGGCCTTCGGCGCAGGCGAACCTGGCGGGGGTAGCGTCGACGTGGTCGTCGTCGACGACTCGAGCCCCGACGGTACCGCCGAACGGGTGGGCAAACTCGCCGAGGGTTACCGTCCGGGGATGGTCAACGTGTTGGTGAGGCCTCGTCCCGAGGGTCTCGCCGCCGCCTACCGAGCGGGTTTCGGTTGGGCACTCGGACACGACTACCAGGCCGTGGTACAGATGGACGCCGACGGGTCACATCCAACGGCGGTCGTGCCAGCCCTGCTCGGCGCCTTGGACGGCGGAGCTGACCTCGCCCTGGGAGCCCGCTACATACCGGGTGGCAGCACAGACCCGGACTGGGCGTGGCACCGCAAGGCTCTCTCCGTGGCCGGCAACACCTACGCCCGCCTAGTTCTCGCCCTTCCCTACCGGGACCTGACGGGCGGGTTCAAAGCTTGGAGGAGCGATCTGCTAGCGGCGATATCGCCCGTAGGCGGCAACCTCTCGGGCTACGCATTCCAGATCCATACCACCTACGCCGCCCACCGCAGAGGCGCCCGGATCCTGGAGGTGCCGTTCAGCTTCAAAGAACGCGTCCACGGGGCGTCGAAGATGCACGGGAGAATCGTCTCCGAAGGTCTGAGCGCCGTAGTGGCGATGAGGCTGAGCCCGCCACCCGGGCCTCTCGACGCGCTGGCAGGATAGCCTCGGTCGATGCGTGACCCAGCAGACCCCACAGCCGCACGGGCCCGGCCGGACGCCGTGGCCTTGCCCAAGGCCGAGCTCCACATCCACATCGAAGGAACCCTGGAAGCGGACATGGTGTTCCGCCTCGGAGCTCGCAACGGGGTCCACCTCCCATTCGACGGAGTAGAAGATCTCCAAGCCAGGTACTCGTTCTCGAACCTTGGCTCGTTCCTCGACTTGTACTACTCGTGCATGGCGGTCCTTCGCACAGAAGAGGACTTCGCCGACCTGGCCGACGCCTATCTCGCCCGCGCGTCGAACGACGGTGTCCGCCACGCCGAGATCTTCTTCGACCCTCAAGCCCACACCTCAAGAGGCATCCCTTTGGAGGCCGTCGTCGACGGCTTGAGCGCTGCTATGGGCGCAGCGCGCAGCCGCTACGGCATGTCGGCCGGTCTGATCGCCTGTTTCTTGCGAGACCAAGGTCCCGATGCGGCGATGGACACTCTCGACCAACTGCTCCGCCACCGCGACGCGATCATCGGCGTTGGGCTCGACTCCGCTGAGGTTGGATACCCGCCGGCACTGTTCGCGGACGTCTTTTCGAGGGCCCGAGCTGAGGGCCTCCACTGCGTCGCCCACGCAGGCGAGGAAGGACCTCCGAGCTACGTGTGGGAGGCACTGGACATCCTTCGCGTCGAACGCATCGACCACGGCGTACGCTCCCTCGAAGACCGCGACTTGGTGGCACGCTTGGCGGACGAGCGGGTGCCTCTAACAGTCTGCCCGCTATCCAACGTCCGCCTCAAGGTAGTCGAGAGCATCGAGGAGCACCCAGTCGCAGCGATGCTCGAAGCCGGCCTTGCCGTCACGGTCAACTCTGACGACCCCGCCTACTTCGGCGGCTACGTGGAAGCCAACTTCTCGGCCCTCGCCGACGGAGCGGGGCTCGACTCCCCGGCCCTGCGGACGCTCGCCCGCAACTCCCTTCAGGCCGCCTTCCTCGACGAGGCCACAAGAAAAGCACACCTAGACGCCTTAGACGACCTAGCGGACCCGGCAGCATCCGGCGGACACAAAGAGCGCTAGCAGGCCCAGGCCCGACATACATTAAGCGTTGTACATAATGTAGTGTGATTCGATAATGGTTAAGGTGAAAGTCGGGATCCCGGAGGTAATCCAGGGTGGTATGGGCATAGGTGTCTCGGGGTGGCGCCTAGCGGGAGCCGTTGCCAGGGCCGGGGCGATGGGGGTCGTGTCGGGCGTGGCTCTGGACACGGTCATGGTGAGAAGGCTCCAAGACGGGGATCCTGGCGGCCACCTCCGCGATGCGTTGGATGCCTTTCCTGTACCCGAGGTGTCAAGATACGTGCTGGAGCGATACTGGAACCCCGGGGGCCGCACTACGGGGTCTTCGTACCGGCTTCTAACGCGACCGACCCTGGCCCCGAGCCCGCAACGTCAATGGGTCTCGGTTCTGTCGGCCTTCGCCGAGGTCCACCTCGCCAAGCGCGCAGCAGCGGGTAGTGGAGCGGTAGGGATCAACTTCTTGGAGAAGGTCCAGCTCTCCAACCCGCCGGCTGTCTACGGCGCGATGCTCGCCGGTGTCGACGCCGTGCTCGTAGGGGCGGGCATACCGGCGAAGTTCCCCGATATGCTGCGGACTCTCGCCCGCCACGAACGCTTCGAGTTACCCGTCGACGTGGAAGGAGGCGGACGCGAACAGCACCGGCTCGTCCTCGACCCACTGTCGCTGATCGGGAAGACCCCCCTCGAACTGGGCGTTCCAAGGTTCCTGGCTATCGTGTCCTCGGACACCCTGGCGACTTTCCTGGCCAGGGACCCGACGACGCGCCCTGACGGTTTCGTGGTCGAATCTCCCGAGGCGGGCGGTCACAATGCACCACCTCGGGGACAGCTCCGGCTCGACGATCGAGGCGAGCCGATCTACGGCCCCCGCGACCGAGCGGATCTAGGCAAGCTCCGTGCGCTCGAGCTACCCTTCTGGCTGGCCGGCGGGCAATCCCACAGCGACAGCTTGACGCGGGCGAAGCTCGTGGGAGCTCGTGGTATCCAAACGGGAACGCTGTTCGCACTCTGCGAAGAGTCCGGGATCGAACCGCAGCTTCGCCAGGAAATGCTGGCAAGACTGGCACGCGGAGACCTCACCGTGAGGAGCGACCCGAACGCTTCGCCGACGGGTTTCCCCTTCAAGCTCGCCGACCTAGAAGGGACCATGTCGGACCCCGCTATCCGCCTCAGCCGGGAGCGCTCCTGCGATCTCGGATACCTGCGGACACCGTATCTCACTCCGAAAGGGACCGTTAGCTACCGATGCCCGGCGGAGGAGACGGCCTCGTTCATGCACAAGGGTGGTTCCGAGGCGGCCGCTGCCGGCAGGTTGTGCCTATGCAACGGGCTGATGTCCAACATCGGCTTGGGTCAGACCCGCCGTGACGGCTTCTCCGAGCCTCCCGCCATCACCCTGGGCGCGGATCTCTCAGGGCCGGCTGAGATGCTCGTCGCCCATCCGGACGGCTGGGACGCTTGCGACGTGGTCAGGTTCGTGTCGACGCCGACTTAGCACGCAGGGGGACTTAGCACGCAGGCGATTGACTAACGTATCCGATCGCGCCGCTCAAACAGCCATTGGCCAGGGGAGCGGAGTGTCACCATTAAATGCACGAGGGGAACCAGAACATTGCCTGAGCAACGTCGCGGCGGGGACTGGCACAGTTTCGTCGGCTACCAGATCTATCCGAGGAGCTTCGCCGACTCCAACGGCGACGGTGTCGGCGACCTTCGTGGTGTCCTCTCCCACCTGGATCACCTCGAGCGCCTGGGAGTGGACTTCGTGTGGATGTCGCCCATCTACCGTTCTCCCATGGACGACAACGGCTACGACATCAGCGACTACTACGACGTGGACCCGCTCTTCGGCACCCTCGGCGACCTGGACGCTTTGATAGACGAGTTGCACCGGCGCGACATACGCCTGATGATGGACCTCGTCGTGAACCACACGTCTGACGAGCATCCGTGGTTCGTCGAGTCGCGCTCATCGCGCGAGAACCCCAAGAGGGACTGGTACCTGTGGCGGGACCCCCGCGCCGGCGCAGTCCCCGGGAAGGCCGGCTCCGAGCCGAGCAACTGGGCGTCGCGCTTCTCCGGTTCGGCTTGGGCATGGGACCCTCAAAGCGAGCAGTACTACCTGCACATCTTCTCCGTCAAACAGCCCGACCTCAACTGGGAGAACCCCGATGTCCGCCACGAGGTCTACTCGATGATGCGGTGGTGGCTCGACCGCGGCGTAGACGGGTTCCGTATGGACGTGATCAACATGCTGAGCAAGAACCAGGAGTTCCCCGACGTGGAACCGCTCCCGGGGTCGATCTACGGGCTGGGCGACCCGCACTTCCTGTGCGGTCCACGCAACCATGAGTTCATCCAGGAGATGCACCGCGAGGTGTTCGCAGGGCGCTCCCACCACGTCTTGACAGTTGGCGAAACACCCAAAGTGACTGTTGAGCAGGCGGCGCTGTTCTGCGAACCGACACGCAAAGAGCTGGACATGGTGTTCGCGTTCGAGCACGTGATGGTCGACTTCGCGGCTCACCGCTACGACCCCGTCCCCTTGGATCTCCCACAGCTAAAAGCGGTGATGGCAAAGTGGCAGGAGGGCAGCGGTGGCCGGGTCTGGAACTCTCTCTACCTGGGAAATCACGATCAGCCTCGGTCTCTGTCGCGCTTCGGGGATGACGGCGAGCACCGGGTAGCGTCGGCGAAGACCCTCGCAACGGTTCTGCACTTGCACAAGGGAACGCCCTACATCTACCAGGGCGAAGAGATAGGCATGGCCAACGCGCCTTTCTCGTCGATGGACGACTTTCGCGACATCGAGGTTCTCAACTTCCACGAGCAGCGCCTCCTCGAAGGCGTCACGGACATGGCAGCTCTTGAAGCGGCCATGTTCGAACGCAGCCGCGACCAGGGTCGCACTCCCATGCAGTGGGACGCGACCGCCTCCGGGGGGTTCAGCACCGCAGAACCGTGGATTATGACCAACCCGGACTACGAACACTTCAACGTAGCCGCCCAGGCCGACGACCCCGAGTCGATCCTGTGGCATTACGTACGACTGGTCCGGCTCCGTCACAGCGACCCGGTAGTAACCAACGGCGACTTCCGCCTCCTTGCCCAGGACCACCTGACGCTGTGGTGCTTCACCCGCCGCAGCGTAGACGGAGAACTGCTCGTAGCCGCGAACTTCTCGGCGGCGACCCAGACGGTCAACCTGCCCATCGACGAGGACTGGCGGCACGCAGAGCTGGTGCTAGCCAACATGGCCGGAGCACCCGTCGCCGGCCCTTCGATCACCCTGCGGGCTTGGGAGTCCGCGGTGTGGAGACGCTGATTAGGACCTGACGGCCAAGCTCCGGTGGGCTCGGCTAACGACCAGAGGTCGGCGCTCGTTTCGGTGCTTCGCGTGGCAGACTCTCACCAAGATGCCCAACGAAGCGGCGACGATAGTGGTCGTAGAAGACGACCCCAACATCTCAGAGCTGATATGCATGTACCTTCGACGCGACGGCCACCGTGTCGTAGCTGCTACGGACGGGGAGGCAGGCCTCGCCGCCGTCGAACGCGAAAAGCCCTCCCTGGTGATCCTAGACGTCGGCTTGCCCGGAAACGTCGACGGTTTCGAGGTATGCCGCAAGATACGGGCAGGCAGTTCCATCGCCGTGGTGATGCTCACAGCGCGAGACGAAGAGATCGACAGGGTCCTCGGCTTCGAGCTCGGAGCTGACGACTACGTGACCAAGCCGTTCTCGCCGAGAGAGCTGGCGGCCCGGGTCAGGGCGATCATCCGCCGCTCCGCGCGACCAGCCGTGGCGAGCAGACCCGTCGCCGTCTTCGGCCGCGTCACCGTCGACACCGGGCGCCGGGAGGTTCTCTTGGACGGCGACCCTGTTGCACTCGCAACACGGGAGTTCGACCTTCTCGCCTACCTGGCGGCCAACAAAGGTCTCGCCTTGTCACGGCGCCAGCTCCTCGACGGTGTTTGGGGCCCTGACTGGTACGGCGACGACCGGACTGTGGACGTCCACATCGGACAGCTCCGCAAGAAGCTAGGCCCGGACCTCGCCCTCAGCACTGTCTGGGGCGTGGGGTACCGGCTCGACTAGGCCAGTCCGCACAGATGACCAGCCCGCACAGATGACCAGACGCCTTACCGCCGCAATGGTGCTCATGGTCGTCGTCGCCTTGGTCCTCTCCGGCCTCGTCACGCTTTACCTTGCTGCGCGTTCCAACAGCACCCAGACCCGAAACGAGCTTGTCCGGGAAGGCGTCGGGCTCGCCGCCGGGGTACAGCAAGAAGCCAGGAGCGCTCCGGGAGGGGACCCTGCCAAGGCGTTACGTTCGTTGCTCCTAGCACTTCGCGGACCGTTCCGTCTGGACGGATCGGCTGTCGTAGCCGTTCTCCCCGACGGGAGGGTCTTCGACCCGGTGACGCCCAGAGCCAAGCTCATCTTGCCCACGGGAGTGACAGTCTCGGACCTGGACGCTACCGCCCTGTACCAGCTTCGCACCGTCTCAGGCGAGACAGGCGGGGTCGTGTTCGCTGCGGTGCCGTACGAGGCATCGATCCTGATACTCGGCAAAACCCGCCAGGTGGTTCAAGCAGTGGTTCTCACCCGAACACCGCCGAGCGCCTGGTCCACGGCGGGACCGTGGTTCTTGGTGTCCTCGCTCGCCATTATCGGGATCGCATGGATCGTCGCGTACCGGCTAGGCCGGCGTTTCGTTTCACCGATCAGGGCCACCCAGATTGTGACCAGCCGCATAGCATCGGGGGATCTCGACGCCAGGGTAACGCTGCCCTCCCGCAACCAGCGAGACCCGGAGTTGACGGCGCTCGCCAGGTCAGTCAACTCAATGGCCGAGGGCCTCGGGAGGGTGAGAGCCGACGAACGCAGGTTCTTACAGTCCGTGTCACACGACCTTCGTACACCCCTGACGTCGATCCGAGGCTTTGCCGAGGCCATCGAGGACGGGGCCACCCAGGACACCACCGCAGCGGCACGGGTGATCGCCGGACAGGCCCGACGGCTCGAAAGGCTCGTCGCCGACCTGCTTGCCCTGGCTACGCTTCAGGCACGTCGGTTCACTCTGGAGACCGCCACCGTGGATTTCGGGGCTGTCGTTTCAACCGCTGCGACCGCCTTCAGCCCGGCCGCAGACGATCTCGGCATCAGCCTACGGGTAGACGCGCCAGTCGGCGTCCGTAACGCCGTCGTGGACCCGGACCGCCTTGCGCAGGTGACCGCCAACCTGATCGAGAACGCCCTGCGCTATGCACGCTCTTACGTGGAGGTTTGCGCGTCGCACTCCACGAGCGAGACTCCGCTCGCCGGGTGGCCTCCCCCGCCAGGCGGATGGGCCGGCTGGGTCGCCTTGACGGTTTCCGACGACGGACCAGGGATTCCGACCGAGGCTCTCAGCCGGGTCTTCGAGAGGCTCTTTGTGGCCCGGCCGGGTCCGGATCGTCCGATCGGCTCCGGCCTCGGCCTCGCCATCGTCTTCGAGCTCGTGACGGCCATGGGAGGCCGGGTGCACGCCGAGTCGCCTACGGGTCCGGGCGGTGGCACTCGTATGGTGGTCTCCCTGCCCGCAGGCCCGCTCACTCCCGCTGGGAGCTGACCGAAACCACCTCTCGGCGGGACTCTTGGGTGGCCCCAAGGTTCCTGAGGGCCGCCTGGCTGGGATGAGCTGCGATCACGTGACGCAGTCCTTGTGCGGTCGCCGACAGGTACCTTCGGGTCGTCTCAAGGCTGGAGTGGCCGAGAAGCTCCTGGAGCTCGACCACGTCCGCTCCGGCTTCGAGCGCGGCCGTTGCGAACGTGTGGCGTAAAGCGTGAACCATCGCTCCCGGCGGAACCGACGCTCTGACCCCAGCCCTCACATAGAGCTTCGAGATCAGATAGTGGATCTGGTGGACCGTCATTCGCCGCCCTCGCACGTCTACGAACAGGGGGGTACCGGGATGATCGACACGGTCCTTGGGGAAGCGTTTCCGCCGGTCGAACAGGTACCGGTCGACGACGGACTCCAACGCCGGGTCGACGGGAACCGCCCGCATCTTGGAACCTTTGCCGAGCACTTCGAGGCGCCTCGCTCCCCGGTCACCGGCGAACGAACCCATACTCAAGGCAGCTGCTTCCGCTTCTCGCACACCGGTCACGCAGAACGTCGCCACCAAGGCCAGATCACGAGACGGCCAAGGGTCCCGAGCCGTAGCGTCTGGCTCCGAGGCGACGCTGAGGAGCCTAGACACGGCGTCGGGAGCTCTGATCGAGCGGGGCAGGGTCGAGGGAGCCTTAGGTTTCGCTACGGATTCCATCGGGTTGGTGCCCAGCGCCGCCTCCGATACCAAGAACCGGAGAAGACCTGTCCACGCTGCGTGAGCCCGGCGGACCGAGGCCGCTGCGTGGTCCGAAGCCCAAGACGAGAACGCAGCCTGCAGCGACCGACGGTCGAGATCGCCCACGGTGACCTCGACGACGCTGCTGCGACCCAGTTGCTGCGCCAAGCGGCCACCGACTCCCTCCACGTCGCGCCGGTAGGCGGCCACCGTGGCAGGAGAAGGTTTCGCAGCTCCGATCTGGAACAGCCAAGCCTCCAAAGCGTCAGACAGAGACGACGTCGAGTCGACTCGCCTGCGCGGGGTAGGTGTCACCAGCCACAAAGATAGACGCCATGAAGACCTCCCTAGTCGATGACTCCGCGCTTCGAGCTGACATACGCAGGATCGTCGGCATGCTCGGCGACACCCTTGCGCGTCAAGAAGGACCCGAGGTGCTCGAGCTCGTCGAGAAGGTGCGTTCTGGCAGTCGGGAGGACCGCGACGCCACCGCCGACCTCCTCGACCGCCTCGACGTTGCGTCGGCGACGCGACTGGTACGAGCTTTCAGCGCCTATTTCCACCTTGCGAATGTCACCGAGCAGGTTCACCGGGCGCGCACCACCCGCCCGGGGTGGCTTGCGGACGTTGTCGCATCAGCTCGAAGAGCGGGCGTCAGCGACACCGAACTGCGAAGGATCGCGTCAGCCGTCCAGCTGCGCCCAGTGTTCACGGCGCATCCAACCGAAGCGGCGAGACGCACCAAGCTGGTGCAACTAGCTCAGATAGCCGACCTGCTCGACGTCGAGCCGGGGCCGAAAGTGGACACCCAACTCGCGCGGGCTGTCGAGCTGCTGTGGCTGACCGACGACCTTCGAGTGGCCCAGCCCGACCCTCTCGACGAGGCACGCAACGCGCTCTACTACTTCGATCAACTGGCGCGCGGCGCAGTACCCGAAGTGCTCGAGGACTGGCATTCGATCGTCGGCTCCGACGCCTGGTCAACTCCCCTTCGCTTCGGGTCGTGGATCGGGGGAGACCGGGACGGCAACCCGAACGTCACCCCGCAAATAACCTTGGAGGTAATCCTCCTGGCCCACAGCCATGCCGTCGACCTAGCCGTCGCAGCCGTGGACTCCTTGCGCGGCCAGCTTGCGATGTCAACCCGCCTGAAAGGCGTGTCGGATGAGCTGCTGAGCTCCATAGAAGCGGACCTGCGAGTGCTGCCAGAGATAGAGGATCGCTACCTCCGCCTCAACGCTGAGGAGCCTTACAGGCTCAAATGCATCTGTATCAGCCAGAAACTGAGGAACACAGCGCGCCGCTTGAACGACGGTTCGGCCCACGTGCATGGCAGGGATTACCTCGACGGAGAGGGCGTGCTCGCCGACATGGCGCTCATGCGCACCTCCCTGTTGGCCAACGGGGGAGAGCTTGTCGCATCCGCCCTCGACGGGCCCGCTCGAAGCATCGCCTGCTGGGGTCTGCACCTGGCCTCGCTGGACGTGCGAGAGCATTCCGAAGCGCACCACCTGCTTCTAGACGAGCTATACGAGCGCCTCGGAGAGTCATACCTGGGCCTGACTCGCCAGGAACGCCTCGAGCGGCTCCGCGGCGAACTGGAGAACCGGCGGCCTCTGGCAGCAAGGCCTGTCCCGCTAAGTGATGCCTCGTCAAGGGTATTCGGGGCTTTCGAGGCTATCGGAACGGCTCAAGGTCTGCTGGGCCCCAAGGCCGCCGAGACCTACATAGTCTCGATGACCAAAGGGGCCGACGACGTGCTCGCCGCTGCTGTCGTTGCCAAGCAGGCCGGCCTCGTCGACCCTGCGCTCGGCGTTGCAAAGATCGGGCTCGTTCCGCTTCTCGAAACCGTCGAGGAGCTACGCTGCGCGGCCGACATCGTCGGGGACATGCTGAGCTCACGGGCCTACCGGTCGCTTGTGACCGCCCGCGGGGACGTGCAGGAGGTGATGCTCGGCTACAGCGACTCGAACAAGCAGGCTGGGATCACCACCTCGCAGTGGGAGATCCACAAAGCGCAGCGTGCGGTGCTCGAAGTGTGCGCGTCGTTCGGCGTTCGGGTGGTGTTCTTCCACGGTAGGGGCGGCACGGTCGGCCGTGGAGGCGGACCGACCCACGATGCCATCATGGCCCTGCCACCAGGGAGCATTACGGGTTCTGTGAAAATAACCGAGCAGGGCGAGGTCATATCCGACAAGTATTCCTTGCGGGCGCTCGCCAAGGAGAACCTTGAGCTGATGCTCGCCTCGACCCTCGAAGCGACCGCCCTGCACAGCTCCCCCCGACTGAGACGAGGGGAGCTGGAGCGTTGGGCCCCAGTGATGGACGAAGTGTCCCGGGGCGCCTACCGCGCTTACAGCGAGTTCGCGGGCAACCCGATGCTCGCAGAGTACTTCACCTCCTCGACCCCGGTAGACCAGCTAGGGGCGTTGCACCTGGGGTCGCGACCTTCTCGCAGACCTGACGGGTCGGCTGGGATAGAAGGCCTTCGCGCCATCCCGTGGGTGTTCGGATGGACACAGTCCCGTCAGATCGTTCCCGGCTGGTACGGGGTGGGTTCAGGTCTCCAGGCGGCAGCCGTCGCAGGGATGGCCGACCTCCTCGGCGAAATGCGAGACGGGTGGGCTTTTTTCTCCAATTTTCTGTCGAACGTCGAGATGACCCTCGTCAAGACCGACCTGGCAATCGCCCGGCGCTACGTGGAAAGCCTCGCCCCGCCCCACACCTGGCGGCTGTTCGAGATGATCGAAGCCGAGCACGCCCGAACCGTCGCCGCCTTACTGGAAGTGACAGGCCAGGAAAGTCTCCTCGAAAAGGCTCCCGTGCTGCGGCGAACGCTGGCGGTGAGAGACTCATACCTGACGCCCATCCACGACCTGCAGCTTTCCCTCCTGCGCCGAGTCCGAGCTGGTCAACGAGCTGACCGCGCCCAAGATCCCGACGTCGAACGGGCCCTGCTCTTGTGTGTCAACGGGATCGCAGCAGGACTGCGCAACACCGGCTGAACCCCCTGCCCCAACCCAACTAAATGCTGTTAAGTTAGTGTGTCGTCGGACACATCGGAGCCTAGGAGAAGCCGCCCATGACCGCAGTCAAATTCAAGGTGACGGTCGACCCCGACCGCTGCCAGGGCCACAACCGATGCTTCGCCATCGCCCCTGAGGTCTTCGACGTCGACGACCTCGGCAACGCTTTCGCGATTGGCGACGGGACCGTCGGCGACGTCCTTGCAACCAAGGCCCGCCAGGCCGCTGCGAACTGCCCCGAGTACGCGATCACCGTCACGGAGCTGCAGGGATGACCGGCCGCCAAGCGCCCGTCGGTGACTGGACGACCGACTTCGACCACACGGACCCGACCTGGGTGCGCGACCCATACCCCATCTGGGCGGATCTCAGGGCCCACTGCCCGGTAGCTCACAGTGCGCGCTACGGAGGCACCTGGCTGCCGACAACCCACGAGCTGGTGTCGGAGGTCGCTTACGACACGGAGCACTTCACCTCGAGGGCGGTCGTCGTAGACAATCTTCGCCCGACGGAGCTTGACCTGCCGGCGCCTATCGGCCTGGCTCCGCCTATCACGTCGGACCCTCCCTTTCATGCCGTGGCCCGCCGGATGCTCCTGCCAGCGTTCGCGCCGAAGAAGATCGCCTCGTTGGAGCCGATGGTGCGCAAGCTGTGCGGTGAGTTGCTAGACGCGACCAGCGGACGCGCCGACTTCGACGCCGCCGTCGACTACACCCAGCACATCCCGGTGGGTGTGATCGTGGGAATGCTCGGATTCCCCCTCGAAGACGCTGACATCTTCCGGCGTTTCATAACCCAGGTCCTCGAGAAAGTCGACCTTCCGAGCGACGAACGCCTCGACATGTTCATGCAAGGCGAGATCGAGGCCTACCTTAACGACCAGATCGAAGCCCACAAAGAGCACCCTCGCGACGACCTCACCTCGTTCCTCTTAGAAGCTGAGATCGACGGCAACAAGCTGGCCATAGAACACGTGCGCGGGACGATGATCCTTCTGATGGTCGCCGGTATCGATACAACCTGGTCGGCTATCGGGGCCGCCCTGTGGCATCTCGGCTCCCATCCCGAGGATAGGCGACGGCTGGCCTCGGACTCTTCGCTGTGGCCGACCGCTGTCGAGGAGCTCCTGCGAGCCTACGCCCCGGTGACAATGGGCCGGCTGGTCATAGACGACTTCGACTTCCACGGCCACCGTATGCAAAAAGACGACTGGGTTCTGTTACCGTTCCCCTCAGCCAACCGGGACGAAACCGTGTTCCCTGACGCCGACAAAGTCCTGATCGACAGGCAGGAGAACCGCCACGCGGCCTTCGGGCTCGGAATACACCGCTGCCTGGGCTCGAACCTGGCGAGGATGGAGCTCACAGTGGCCTTGAAGGAGTGGATGGCCCGCTACCCCGAGTTCGAGCTTTCGGACCCCGACGCTGTCAGCTGGTCTGGGGGCCAGGTTCGCGGACCGCGGAGCCTGCCTGTACGGATTCTCGCCTGACGGGTAGATTTGCTCCGTGCCAGCAGAACACAACGCAGCGATATGGACCGACGAGGCCCAAGTGGCGGACTGGGTGGCTTCGTCGTCCCAGCGGGAACGCAGCCGCAGCGCGCACCGCCAGGTGATGGTGGACCTCCTGCCTTTCGCCGAAGAAGAGGACTTCACCTTCGTCGATCTGGGAGCAGGGACCGGGGCCGCGAGCCGGGCGGTCCTCGATCGTTACACGGCCGCTAAAGCCGTCCTGGCTGATTTCTCGCCGCAGATGATGGCCGAAGGAATGACGTCTCTGGCTTCGTATGAGGGCCGTTTCCGATACGTGACTATGGACCTGGAAGCCCCGGGTTGGCCCGACGGCCTTCCTAAGACCGCACACGCGGTGATCAGTTCCCTGTGCGTCCATCACGTTCCCGACGAACGTAAGAGGCAACTGTTCGCGGAGGTCCTAGAGCACTTGGAGCCGGGCGGCTGGTACTTGAACTATGACCCGGTTGGTGCCGCCTCCCCTGTCGTTGCCGACGCGTGGCAGCGCGTCGGGGATCGCCGGGACCCCGATGCCCCGGCCGCTCGGGCGAACCGCACCCCAGAGCAGCAAAGGCGCTGGGAGAACCATGTCCGCCACATCTCACCTCTCGCCCCGCAGCTTCGCTGGCTCGAAGACGCCGGCTTCGAAGCGGTAGACGTCTATTGGAAAGACCTCGACAACGCCATCTTCGGGGGGCGCAGACCACTCTGAGGCGCTTCGCACTCCCATCGGGCTGGCCGCGGTAGCCTTCGAAGCGATGGAAGCTCCTCGGCCTCTCCCGACCACCGACGACGAGTTCTTCATGCGCTTGGCGCTCGAAGCCGCCGCCGGGGCCGCCGAGCGCGGCGAGGTTCCTGTCGGCGCTGTCATTGTCAGCCCAAGAAACGGTCCTGACGGTCCCGTCGGAGCACCTGACAGTGTCTCAGTAGTATCCGTTGCGTCCAACCAGCGGGAGGAGTCAAACGACCCGACCGCTCACGCCGAGGTCCTCGCCTTGCGGGAGGCATCCACAAAGCTCGGCACGTGGCGGCTCAACGATGCCACGATGTACGTCACGTTGGAGCCCTGCCCGATGTGCGCGGGAGCGTTGGTGGCCGCTCGGTTAAGACGCGTCGTGTTCGGCGCTCCCGATCCCAAAGCGGGTTCGTGCGGATCGTTGTACAACCTGTGCGTCGACCCTCGACTCAACCACGAACTGGAGGTGAGCCACGGCATACTCGGCGAGGAATGCGCGACCCTTCTGAGCGGGTTCTTCGCGTTACGTCGTTAGTGGTACCAGCAAGAAGACAGTCAGGGCGGACCCTTCTCCGAGCGACGCAGGTTCATCACGCTAGTTGGGCGAACCACAAGGCCGAGTTAGCGGGTAGAAGCGGTGCGGCTTTCGGGGCGTCCGGCTTGGAGCGCTGCGGCGCGTCGACAAGCGCGTTCGAAGTCGCGCTCGAAAGCACGACGGGTCCAATCCGGAGCGCTTCGGAGGGCACCTCGGCTGGGACGTCAGAGCAGTTCACGACGCAGCTTAAGCTCCCGCCCCGTTCGAACGCCAGCAGGCCCGGGGCTGCGTGAAGCCACTTAAAGTCTGCGCCGGCGCACCGTGGACGCAGAAGCCTGCGCAGTTCGCAGGCCCGCCGGTACAGCGCAAGCGTGGAAGTCGCGTCGGGACTTTGGTGGCCGACCGATAGCTCAGCCCACGACGCCGGCTGGGGAAGCCAAGGAGCCCCGGTCGAGAACCCAAGCGCTGGGCCGCTCTCCTCCCACGGGATCGGGACCCGGCAGCCGTCTCTGCCCCGCACCCTGCCCTCCGTGCGGAAAAAAGTGGGGTCTTGCAGGACGCTGTCAGGGAGGTCGGTGACCTCGGGAAGACCGAGCTCCTCTCCTTGGTAGATGAATGCGCTTCCTGGCAAAGCCAGCATCAGCAGCAGAGCCGCCCGCGCCCGGGCAATTCCTGTCGGCCCGTCACCGTAGCGGGTTACATGGCGTACCACGTCGTGGTTGGACAGCACCCAAGTCGGCGCCGCTCCTACCTCGGCTAGGTTCGCGAGAGTCGAGGAGATGGTCCTCGCGAAATCGTCGGCGCTCCAGTCACATTTGAGGAAGTCGAAGTTGAAAGCCATGTGCAGCTCGTCGGGGCGCAGATAGCGAGCTAGCCGGGCTGGGGTTTTCACCCAAGCCTCAGCGAGGAAAACCCTCTCCCCCGGATAGGAGTCAAGGATCTTCCTCCACCGCCGATAGATGTCGTGGACCTGATCACGATCCCAGTACGGGTGGTCGTCGCCGCTCATCCCCGACGGATCCGGGTCGCCGGTCGCTTCCTCGTCGCTGTCGAAGTCAGGCAGGTCCTCATGCTTGATCATTCCGTGAGCGACGTCGATGCGGAAGCCGTCGACATCTCTTTCCAGCCAGAATCGCAGAACGTCATCGAAGTAGCGCCTCACCTCCTCGCACTCCCAGTTGAGATCCGGCTGACCCGGCGCGAACAGATGCAGATACCACTCGACTGGCGCGTCGCTGACCGACTCGGGATCGGGACCGGTGACCTTGCTCCAGGCGGGACCGCCGAACACGCTCTTCCAGTTGTTGGGCGGTTCGCCACCGTCGGGGCCTCTTCCCGGCCTGAAGATGTAGCGGTCCCTCTCAGCACTTCCCGGAGGCGATTTCAAAGCCGCCTGGAACCACTCGTGGCGTGACGAAGTGTGGTTAGGAACGAGGTCGACAAGCACTCGCATGCCGAGAGCGTGCGCATCGCCGACTAGGGCGTCGAAGTCCCCCAGCGTCCCGAACAGGGGGTCCACGTCGAAGTAGTCCGCCACGTCGTAGCCGCCGTCCTCTTGAGGCGACTTGTAGAACGGGTTCAGCCATATACCGTCAACGCCCAGCCCGGCGATGTAGCGGAGGCGCGAGGTCACACCGGGCAGGTCGCCTACACCGTCGCCGTCCGAGTCGGCAAAGCTGCGCACGTAGACCTGGTACATGACCGCGTCACGCCACCATTCGCGTCCGCCACCGACCTTGATCTGTGAAGGTGACAGCTCCTGGGTTCCATAGGTCACGTCGTCCATTGCTTTAGGCTACCTGCGAGCACGGTCGCCGGTGTCGGGGCCGGTTGCGCCTGAAGAGTGCGTGATCGCCTATACGAGCGCTGCTAAAGCCAACCCCGCACCAGCGCCGAGGAGCCCGAGGGCGAGCGAACCCCCCACGTTGTACAAGGCTGACAGGTTACGGCCTTCTAAAATCATGGTTACGGTCTCGTAGGTGAAAGTCGAAAAGGTCGTGTAGGCACCGCAGAAGCCAGTTCCGATCAGGGCTACGGGCTCGGGGCCGAGGCGGTTGTGGACTGACAGCCCGATTATGAAGCCAAGGAGCAGCGCCCCCGTAAGGTTCACCACGAACGTGCCCCAAGGAAAGGCCCCCTCGGTTTTGCTCGAGACGAACTGGTCCAGCACATACCTGGCCGGTGCTCCGAGCATCCCCCCGGCGCCAACTTCGAGCAGGACGATCATGAACGGGGTCCACCGTGGAGCCGGTCGCTTTGGAACACCACGCGAACCGAGCTTCTCACCACGAGGGCGCCTTCGAGGAGGTCCCCTGTCTGTAAGAGGAACTCATCGAGACGCTCGGGACTCTCTACTATTGTCACCTCTACGGGTACGTCGTCTAGGTGCGAGGCAGCGTGACGGCGGTGGACACGGCCGGTGTGCCCGAATCCTGATATCCCTTCTGTCACGATAACCCCTGCGAGCCCAGCATGGCGGGCCCGCTCGACGAGCTCCACGTACACCGGCAACTTGCCGTGTCGGTCGGTCTCGACCAGAAGAATGCTCAGCCGTTCGGAGCGCTCCGGTAGTGGGGTCAACGGTCTCTCGGCTCCCTCGATGCCCCCGAAGACGTCGTGGGGGCCCTATCCCGGGCGAACAGTCCGCGTGGAAGCAGCACCCTGGGCTCCAGCCGGCCGGCGAGCACGCCCATCCAACCGGCCAGCAGGCCACCGCAGATTGACGCTACTAGGTAGGCGACCCCCATGGGCAGGTGGCCGCGTTGAAAAAGCTGGTCTGCTTCCACCATGAACGTAGACCATGTTGTGTACGCCCCGATCAGACCGCTAGCTAGCAGCGGCCGCACGTACTCGCTGGGCCGCCAGCGCTCCAGCAACACTGTAAGCAGCGCCCCGAGGACGAAACTTCCCGTGACGTTGATCAGAAACGTCGAGACCGGGAACGCAGCCGGCCCGCTCGGCAACGCCTTAGCCACCTCGTAACGCAAACATGCGCCGATCACTCCACCAGCGCCGACCGCCGCCACCATCCCAGGTCGCGGCCACACGAAGCGGGATCGGCGACGGGAAGTACGTTGAGCTGGCAGCGGGCCTTGGCCCGCGCCGGACGACCCCCTGAGCGAATCGCCGGGGTGTTGCGTCCGCACACTGTAAGAAAGAGGGTTTTCGCTAATAGTCGCTCTCCGGGCTTGAGGGTCATTGATTCTAGGAGTCATCAGCCCGGAAGGCGGTTCAAGGCGAACTCCATCGCCTACTTCAATCTAGCAGCCAGGAGCGACTACGCGGCCTCGTGGTGGACTAGACACGTAGCCCGCGCTGTGCATACCCCGGTGAGAGTTTCAGATAGAGTTGAAGCAGCCCATTGCTCACAGCACACGATGGCTGCTGGAGGGATGCGAGAGCGGCCGAATCGGACGGTCTCGAAAACCGTTGTGTCCTATGGGCACCGTGGGTTCAAATCCCACTCCCTCCGCCAAGGGGTCCTTACGAAAGTGAGGTCCCCGAGGTTACGAAACCCCTCGCCGCAGGCCCTCCACCGGCTTCGGCGGGGGTTCGTCGTTGTCGGCAGCTTCCTCGGGTCCACGATCAGATGGCCCCTGACGCTCGTGAGGCCAGGCGGCGCGTCCGGCTGGCGTTTCGTCCCGGGTCGGGGCAGCACTTTGAGCCCGCCGGCGTGATGGCTGGCGGGCTCGAAGTTGGCTGAGCGGATTCAGGCGGCTCGGGGTGGCCCGGTGGCGGGGTTGGCGCTGCCGGGGTCGATTTCCTCGAAGCCGTGGTCTTCGGGGTCGGCCCAGGTGAGCCGGTCGGTGCGGTCACCGGTGCGCTCGGCCCAGGTGCGCAGGCAGCGCAGGTTGGCTGCGGCCTGGGCGACGGCGACCATGAGGCCGGTCTTGACCAGGCCGACGACGTGTATCCAGCCCCGGCGGACGTCTTCGGTCTTGGAGCTTTTGATGTTGCCGAAGCCGGCCTCGACCCGGGAGCGGCGGTTGTAGGCAGCTATCCATTTCGGGCCGCCCCAGTAGAGACGCTGGCGGATTTTCGGGGTGACGTCGCCGGGCACGGTGATGGTGCGCTGCGAGCAGGCGGCAGGCGCAGTGCCGGCGGCTGGCGGGTTCTCCACGGTCGGTGTGCCCTCGGGCAGGTGCTGCGAGAGGGGGCAGTGCTCGCAGCGGCGTTTGCCGGCCTGGGCGGGGCACTCGTAGCGTTCTTTGCCGGTCTGGTCGGGGCCTTCGACCCGGCGGAACGCCCAGGTTTCCCGCTCGGCGATGAGCGCCTGGAACTCGTCGAGGGCTTTCTGCTTCTCGGTGTGCTCGGCCCGCTCGACTGCGGCGGCGTTGGCCTTGAGGGCCGGGACCGACAGCTGGGCGGGCCGGACGATGACCTCGAGATGCTCAGGGGTGGCCGGACAGTACG